>OFMK01000161.1_pt1 | contig 77926 bp, 76 predicted proteins | sample 1541781 | NCBI WGS metagenome assembly OFMK01 (sample SAMN04209250, study PRJEB22552) | human gut metagenome | biome: gut; material: feces | host: Homo sapiens | place: USA: Oklahoma
GTTTCCATGTATTTGATAATGACTGTGTGCCTTTGACATATTTCATACGAAAACTACTTTATGTCATCTGATATTTGCTGCGAAACCAGTAATTTCTTCCTATATTTGCAGACGAAAATAATATGATATTAGAAGAAATCCATTATATTTCTTAAGAAACTATTTTGTTTTCTAAATTTCTTTCATTTCTGCCTCCTTAAAATCCTACGACAAAGGCTCCGAAAATCTCCGGAGCCTTACTTATCCCTTTATTCTTCTATCGCTTAGATTTTAAAGAATTGTGCCACATCCACAACGAACACAATCGCGCCGCCTGCTTCTACCTTAATTGGCGTATATGTGTAGTTAGAGATATGATTCATTCCTTCGTTTAAATATGGAGTAATAATCTCTATCTCTTCTCGTTTTGCACAAGTCTCTTCCAGAATCTCCATGACGGAATCCACCTTCTCATTATCTGTTCCTATCATCAAGGTACAGTTATCTTTCCGTAGGAATCCACCGGAACTGGAAAGCTTTGTCACTCCAAATTCATTCTTGTTCAGTTCTTTCACTGCTCTCTTCGCATCTTCATCATGTACAACCGCAAATATCAGTTTCATAAAATCAAGCCCCTTCCTATAAGCTTTGCTTAAATGTTATTCTTACTATACCATGTTATGGTAAAAAAGTCATCCGTAATATTTTCCGATTTTGATATTGTTTTTTCGGATAAAAAAAGCGATAATATAGGAAGATAAATCAGATGGAAAGAAGGAATCAAACATGACATATGAAGAATTATTAACAAATGCGCGTCCGGAGATTGGAAAATTCTGTAAAGTCTGCCCTGTCTGCAACGGAAAAGCATGCAAGAACCAGATGCCTGGACCGGGTGCGAAGGGTGTTGGCGATACCGCCATCCGCAACTATGACAAATGGCAGGAAATCCGCATCAATATGGATACATTAAGCGCCAACCAGGATGTGGACACTACGTTTAAAATCTTCGGCAGAGAATTCAAATATCCGTTCTTTGCAGGCCCTGTAGGAGCTGTAAACTTACATTACGGTGAAAAATACAACGACGCTTCTTATAATGATGTGCTCGTATCCGCATGTGCAGAAGCAGGAATCGCAGCCATGACCGGAGACGGTGTGAACGCGGAAGTCATGAGAGCTGCAACAGAGGCCGTAAAGAAGGCTGACGGTCTCGGAATCCCAACCGTAAAACCTTGGAATCTTGAAACAGTTCAAGAGAAGATGAAACAGGTGCATGACGCGGGTGCATTCGCCGTAGCCATGGACGTAGACGCCGCCGGACTTCCGTTCTTAAAGAACATGACTCCTCCGGCAGGAAGAAAATCCGTAGAAGAACTGCATGACATCGTAGAGGCTTCTCCTGTTCCGTTTATCGTGAAGGGTATCATGACAGTCAAAGGCGCATTAAAAGCATTGGAGGCAGGCGCTGCTGCCATCGTCGTATCTAACCATGGCGGTCGTGTGTTAGACCAGTGTCCTGCAACTGCAGAAGTATTGGAAGATATCGTAAAAGCAATAGACGGTAAGATGAAGATTTTCGTGGACGGCGGAATCCGTTCCGGTGTGGACGTATTCAAGGCTCTTGCCCTCGGCGCTGACGGCGTCATTATCGCCCGTCCATTCGTAACAGCAGTTTACGGCGGCGGCGCGGAAGGCGTAAAACTCTATGTCGAAAAACTGGGCGCAGAACTTGCCGACACGATGGCAATGTGCGGAGCCAATTCATTAGATGAGATTAGAAGGGATATGATTTGGAAATAAAAATCCGCGGGAATCATCCCCTATATACAAAGGAAAGAGGCAGTTTACCGCTGCCTCTTCATTTTTCTTTACCGAAAAACATTTAGAGAATAAAACTTTATATTGTAGAGCATACCGCATAACGATATAATTGTTTCATATCAAATATAATGGAGCGATGAAAATGAGTCATATTTTAATTGTCGATGATGACATTCATATAAATGAAATGCTGGACGAAGTTTTGATACAGAAGAACTATATGGTCTCCCATGCTTATTCCGGTACGGAAGCATTGTTATTTCTAGCAGATGTAAAACCTGATTTGATTTTACTTGATTTAATGTTACCAGGATTGTCCGGAGAAGAATTATTGCCACATATATCAGATATTCCGGTTATTGTTATGAGCGCAAAAGCAGACGTGAAAAATAAAGTATCTCTTTTACTTGGCGGGGCGGTTGATTATATTACGAAGCCCTTTGATACGAAAGAATTATTGGCAAGAATCACTGTCGCACTTAGAGTGACAACTCCCTCAATAACTCGAACATTGAGTTTTCAAGATATTACATTAGATACATTGACTTATGAAGTGTTCATTGAAGATAAAAAAATAAAATTAACAAGAACAGAATATGCTATTTTGAAATTATTGATACAAAATCCAAAACAAGTAATTGTAAAGTCAACTCTTCTAGACAAAATCAGTGAGGATACACCGGACTGTACCGAAAGTTCATTAAAAATGCACATTAGTAATTTGAGGAAAAAACTTCGTGAAATTAGCGGAAAAGATTATATTGAAGCCGTCTGGGGAATTGGTTTTATAATGAGAACAGAATAAATCTTTACCGTTTCTTTACTGTTTTCTTTACCGTTTTCTTTACTCTTATAAGGTAGAATAACCACATCAGAAAGCAGGAGGTAACTATCATGGACTATGTTCTTAAAACAAATTCTTTATGCAAGAACTACGGGAATTTCAAAGCGCTCAACGGCTTAACTATGCATGTTCCCAAAGGTTCCATTTATGGTCTTATCGGAAAAAACGGAGCCGGAAAAACAACGCTTATCCGGTTGATTTGCGGTCTGCAAGAACCCACATCCGGCGATTATGTTCTTTATGAAAAAAAGCATACAGACAAAGAGATTACAAAATCCCGCCGCAGAATGGGAGCAATCGTAGAAACACCGTCAATTTATGTTGATTTAACAGCGTATGAAAATTTGAAAGAGCAATACAAAATATTAGGCATTCCCTCTGAGGACGGAATTTCTGAAATCTTAAAATTAGTTGGTCTTGAACATACAGGCAAGAAAAAGGCAAAGAATTTTTCTCTCGGTATGCGTCAAAGACTCGGTATTGCGGTTGCTCTTGCGGGTTCGCCGGATTTTCTTGTTCTGGATGAACCGGTCAATGGACTGAACCCACAAGGAATTATAGAAATGAGAGAGTTAATCTTGAAGCTTAATCACGAACATGGAATTACCGTTTTGATTTCCAGTCATATATTAGATGAATTATCCAAACTGGCAACATATTATGGCTTTATTGACAATGGTAAAATGATAAAGCAGATTAGCTCTACAGAATTGGAAAGTAAATGTCGAAAATGTACCCATTTAAAAGTATCAAGTACAAAAACTCTCGCCTATGTTTTAGACACCATGGACATCGAATATAAAATTCTTTCTAATACAGAAGCGGATATTTTTGCAAAAGTTAATATTTCAAAATTAACAAAAGAATTATCGCAAAAAGATTGTGAAATTATTTCAATATATGAACGCGATGAAAGTTTAGAAAGTTATTTTGTCAGCTTGGTAGGAGGTTCACAGCATGAATAAATTATTATCTGCTAATTTCTTTCGGTTAAGAAAAAATAAATGTTTTTGGGGTTCATTCGCTTTTATGGTTATAATTGGACTGACTGTTCCCCTCCTGAGATATAAGGATATGAAGCAGTCCGCATATATCAATAATATTGATAATGGGTTCTTCATATGTGCATTGCTGATAGGAATTGTTCTTGCAGTCTTTTGCAGTCTTTTTATCGGTACAGAACATAATGACGGAACAATCAGAAACAAACTTATCGTAGGACAAAAACGAGAAACGATTTATTTATCGAATATGATAACCTGTTCTATCATCGCAGTGATTATGTGCATTGCATGTTTCATACCATATCTCAGCGTTGGAATCCCCTTGCTTGGCGCTTTCGTGACTGATATGAAAACGATTGTGATAATAATCGTAACCGTCTTAATGTTATCGATTACGTTTGCTTCTCTTTTCACACTCGTAGCAATGCTCTCTCAAAATAAAGCCCTGATTGCAGTCGCCTGCATTCTACTTTCATTTGGGCTGTTATTTGCAGGTGCAATGTGCAGCAAAATGTTAGACGCTCCAAAAACTATTCCAACTTATTCAATAGGAGAAAACGGAGAAAGCACAGCTCAAGAGATGGAAAATCCAAAATACTTAGACGGAACAAAACGAGAAATCGTGCAATTTTTTTATGATGTAAACCCGGGTGGGCAAGCAATTCAATGTTCCACAATGCAAATCGTGAATCTCATGCGATTGCCTATATATTCCGTAACACTCATTGTGCTTACAACCGGTGCAGGCGTTTGGCTATTTAAGAAAAAAGATTTGAAATAGGAGTGAAAAATATGCTATGGTTATGGCTTTTCATAAGCGGACTGACTTTAATAATTATCTTATTGCTTATCAAGATACATTTATTGCAAAAATCTGCAAAAGAAATAGAAAGTTCATTCTGTGAAAAGCTCAGAACCGATAGTAATACTCTGATTGATATTTCAAGCAACGATAAATATATGCGCCATTTAGCAAATGCAATCAATATCCAGTTACGAAAGCTCCGAGCGGAACGCAGGAAATTTCAAAAAGGCGATTTGGAGTTAAAGAATGCGATTACAAATGTTTCTCATGATTTACGTACGCCGCTAACCGCAATCTGCGGCTATTTAGATTTACTCGAGCAGGAAGATAAAAGCGGGACAGTCACCCGATATATCGGCGTCATAAGGAATCGAACAGAAATGCTCAAACAGCTAACGGAAGAACTGTTTCGATATTCTGTGATTCTGGCTTCAGAAGAAGATTTAAAAATGGAACCTCTCACGATTAACAATATACTGGAGGAAAGTATCGCTTCATTTTATACGGTTTTAAAAGAAAAACAAATAACTCCTAAAATTACCATTACGAGGAAAAAGATAATCCGGAATCTTGACCGTTCCTCACTCTCAAGAATCTTTGCAAATTTATTGAATAATGCGGTCAAGTACAGTACGGGCGATTTAGAAGTTACATTATCTGAAAATGGAGAAATCCACTTTATAAACCACGCTTCAAATTTAACCGAAGTAGAAGTCGGAAAATTATTTGACCGCTTTTACACAGTGAATAATGCCAGAAATTCAACCGGTCTGGGACTCGCTATTTCAAAAGCATTAGTCGAAAAGATGAATGGCACAATTTCAGCCGAGTATCGTGATGACATGCTTCATATTTGTATTCTGTTTGATTCGTTAAAATAATTTTTAGGGGAGAGTAGTCTCTGTTCTACTTCCAACACCTCTACTCTTCCCACAATATTTCTGCAAACACATAGTTACTGACATCGATTCCTTTCTTCGTCAGTTTCAAGTACCCATTTTCTTTTTGTAAAAGTCCGTCTTCTATCACTCTTCTCAAATTCTCACCGTAACAATCCCAGATGGACTGTCCGAAGTCCTTTTCAAAATCCGCTTCCCTGATTCCTTCCATTTTGCGTAGTCCCAGAAACACAAATTCTTCCATCTGTTCCTGCATTGTCAGAATCTCTTCATCCTCCCTGAGCAGTTTTTCATTCCCTGCATTTTCCAGATATGTTCCCATATGTTCCGTATTGTGAAACCTCGTCTCATTGAGCAGAGAAGAAGCGCCAAGTCCCAGCCCCAGGTACTCTTTTCTCTCCCAATATCCGAGATTGTGCCTACATTCATATCCATCCTTCGCATAGTTGGAGATTTCATAACGGTGATATCCCGCCTCTTTCAACATCTCTTCCGTTCGCTCATAGATTCTCCGCTCCTCATCCTCATCCGGAAGCAGTTCCTCCTTTTCGCATCCTTCTCCGTAGAGCTTCGCAAAGGTGGTTCCTTCCTCCACGATAAGGCTGTATGCGGAAATGTGTTCCGGCTGCAACTCAATCACCGTACGAAGCGTCTCTTCCCAGCTCGTAAGCGTCTGTCCCGGAATTGCAGAAATCAAATCCACATTTATATTATGAAAGCCCGCCTTCCTTGCCATATCGTAGCTCTCTAAAAATTCCTCGAATGTATGAATCCTTCCAAGCATCCGAAGTTCCTCATCCTTTACCGACTGGAGACCAAAGCTTATTCGGTTGATACCCGCCTCTTTATAAGCCGAAAGATTCGACTCCGTCACCGTTCCCGGATTCGCCTCCATCGTAATCTCCGCCTCTTCTTTCAACATAAATGTGTCTTTGATGGCATTCATAAGTTCCGCCATCTGTTCCCCACTTAACAAAGACGGCGTCCCGCCGCCGAAAAAGACAGTCGTCACTTCGTAGTTCTTCGCAGACTCCTTATATGATTCTATTTCTTTTCTCAAAGCAGTCACATAGTCCGCTACCGTTTGTTCATCCGCAGGCCCCGATAAAAAATCGCAGTACGCACACTTCTTTGCACAAAACGGTATGTGAATATATAGCTCTAATTCCCGTCTCATTTTCACACCTCACACGAAGGGGACACCCCTTCCTACAAAAAGGGACACCCCAAACCTCAATTGGGGACGTAGCATTTTGACACTTTACTACGTCCCCAAGAAACTATTTTTTGTCATCCAATTTTAATACACTCATGAATGCTTTCTGCGGAATCTCTACGTTTCCAATCTGTCGCATTCGTTTCTTACCTTCTTTTTGTTTTTCCAGAAGCTTACGCTTACGGGAAATGTCTCCGCCGTAACATTTCGCGAGCACGTCTTTTCTCATGGCTTTTACCGTTTCTCTCGCGATAATCTTGCTTCCTACCGCCGCCTGAATCGGAATCTCGAAGAGATGTCTTGGAATCTCTTCTTTTAATTTCTCACACATCTTACGGCCGCGCTCATATGCAGAGCCTTCGAATACGATGAACGAAAGGGCATCCACCTCCTCTCGATTGATGAGAATATCTAATTTTACGAGAGATGATTTCTCATAGCCCATCATCTCGTAATCGAAAGATGCATATCCTCTGGAACGGGATTTCAATGCGTCGAAAAAGTCATAGATGATTTCATTCAATGGCAAATGATAACGAATTACCGCTCTTGTTTCTTCGATATATTCCATTCCCTGATAGATACCGCGGCGTTCCTGGCAAAGGTCCATGATTGCTCCAATGAATTCCGATGTCACCATGATTTCTGCTTTCACCATCGGTTCTTCCATATAATCAATCTCTGTCGGGTCCGGCAGATTGGACGGATTCGTCAGGTCGATGACTTCCCCATTCATCTTATGCACCTTATAGATAACGCCCGGCGCTGTCGTCACAAGGTCCAGATTGTACTCTCTTTCCAGTCTTTCCTGAATGATTTCCAAATGCAGAAGTCCCAGGAATCCGCAACGGAAACCGAATCCAAGAGCGATGGACGTCTCCGGTTCAAACTGAAGCGCCGCGTCATTGAGCTGCAATTTTTCCAATGCATCCCGCAAATCCTGATACTTCGCTCCGTCTGCCGGATACATTCCGCAGTATACCATCGGCTGTACCTTCTTATATCCCGGAAGCGGCTCCTCGCATGGATTGGACGCATCTGTAATCGTATCTCCAACCCGGGTATCTTTTACATTCTTTAAGCTGGCTGTGATATAGCCAACCATACCGGCGCTTAGTTCGTCACATGGGATAAACTGTCCTGCGCCGAAATATCCGACTTCCACAACTTCAGCGCTTGCTCCGGTTGCCATCATACGGATTGGTGTCCCCTTCTTCACCGTACCTTCCTTGATACGGCAGAACACAATGACGCCTTTATATGAGTCATATACCGAATCGAAAATCAATGCCTGAAGCGGCGCTTCGGCGTCTCCGGTAGGAGCCGGAATCTTCTGTACAATCTGCTCTAACACTTCCTCGATATTCAACCCTGTCTTTGCGGAAATCCGCGGCGCGTCCTGCGCCTCGATTCCGATGACGTCCTCAATCTCTTCAATGACACGCTCCGGCTCCGCACTCGGAAGGTCAATCTTATTGATAACCGGCATCACATCCAGGTCGTGGTCCAGCGCAAGATACACGTTGGCAAGCGTCTGCGCCTCCACACCCTGCGCCGCGTCCACCACGAGAATAGCGCCGTCACATGCCGCAAGGCTTCGGGATACCTCGTAGTTAAAGTCCACATGTCCCGGTGTGTCGATTAAATTGAAAATATATTCTTCACCGTCCTGTGCCTGATACACGATACGAACCGTCTGCGCCTTGATTGTAATGCCGCGCTCACGCTCCAGTTCCATGTTGTCAAGCACCTGGGACTGCATCTCCCTGCTTGTAAGCAGCCCTGTCTTCTCAATAATACGGTCAGCCAACGTTGACTTTCCATGGTCTATATGTGCAATAATACAAAAATTTCTGATTTTACTCTGGTCTATTCCTGCCACGTCTCTTCCTCCAATTATTTACTCTAACTGTACTATTATAACCTATCCGACGAGTATTTGACAATGAAAAGTTCCACTCCCATTACATCGCCGAGAAGCCCTGTTTTCACCCGTTCTTCGATGTCCACACTCTCCTCCAGAATCTTCCGAAGTTCTGTCCGGTGAAACGCCTTTGCCTGCTCCATATATTTTCCTGTGACATAAGGATGAAGTCCGGTAATGGACGCTATCTCCTTCTTGGCATACCCGTTCCCTGCCAGTTCTTTTACTTCCATCAACAAGCGAAACTGTCTGGATAACAGATACAGAATCCGCATCGGCGGTTCTTTGAGCGCCAACAGGTCGTAATACAAATCAAGCGCCTTCTTCTGCTTCTTCTCCGCCACCGCGCTTACCATCTCAAAAATCTGATTCGTAATCTGTGTCGTGCAGATTTCCTCAATATCCCCAATCTCAATCACATCTTTTTCCAACGTATAGCAGAACAGTTTTTCCATCTCTTTCTGAAGATTCTCCATATCGGTTCCGCACTTTGATAAGAGGTAACGCACCGCCGGCTCCGTCGTCTGCTTTCCTTCTTTCTTGATATTTCCGAGTATCCACCGAAGAAGCGTCTTCTCGTCCTGCTTCCCAAGTTCCACCACTCTCCCCCGGTCTTTGACTGCTTTATAAAGTTTTCCCCGCTTATCAATCTCCGATTCCACGAAAAGAAAGCAGGTTGTGTCCGGCGCTTCTTTCAGGTACTCTGCCAGCTCCGGGGAGGCAGTTTTGAAAAATCCGGAGTTTTCTATGACAAGCAAACGTCTCTCCCCAAAGAACGGCATCGTCTCCGCAAGGTCGATGACTTCCTTCACATTGATTCCCTTTCCCTCATAGTACGTATAGTTCATCGTATCGCCTTCCGGAATCATCGCCTTCGTCAGCCGGTCTTTGTATTGCTTTTTCAAGTAATTTTCCTCTCCATAGAGCAGATACATCTGTTTAAACTGCCCCGTCTTCAAATCTTCATTCAAACTTATCATGCCATTCTCCTCGCATTTTCTCTTTCTTAAGTATAAACAAATCTTTTTTTTTCTGCAATACTTTCCTCCACGTCTTCTCCCGTTCTTCGTTAGTTCATCTTTCCTTCCTCACATACTCCTGTATCCGAAATTTTTCCCCGTCCGTCTCGATGGTGATTGCACCGGAAGTTTGCGTACTGTATCGTTTTGCATGATATGTTTCCAGCCTTCGCACCGTCTCTGGATGCGGATGTCCGTAAGAGTTCTCTCTTCCGGCAGAAATCCACGCAATCTTCGGACGAACCCGCTCTAAAAAGTTCTCTTTCGTCGAATTCTTTGAGCCATGATGGGCGGCCTTCAGTACATCTACTTCCTTTATTCCTTCCTTTTCCATCAGGAGTTCCTCTCCCTTGCCTTCCACATCCCCGGTCAGCAGGAAGTCAAAGTCCCGATATTCCACGCGCAGCACCATAGACGCTTCATTGCCAAGCTCCAACCCATCGTTCTCCCCCGGCTGAAGGCATTGCACGCGGAATCCTTCTTCTTCGATACCTTCCCCTTCTCGTATTGTCATGACCTTCGTGCCATTCTTACGCGCAATCTGCGCCATCTCACGAAGCGCTTCCTCCCACACTTCTTCCACCGGAAGTACCAGAGTGCGAATCCGGATTCCTGTCTCCTGCCGCACAAGCATTTCCCGCACACCGCTGATATGGTCTTCATCTCCATGCGAGAGAAAGACATAATCCAGTCTTCCTACTCCCTGGGATTTCAGAAACGGTTCGATTCTGTACTTTCCAACTTCTTTGACATCGCTGCTTCCCCCATCCATCAAATACTGCACTCCGGATGGCCCCCGCATATAGATTCCGTCTCCTTGTCCCACATCCAGCATCGTCACCTGCACGTTTCCCACCTTCCATCTCCATGGAAGACTGATGCCCAGAAATAACATAAGACACACGCAGGTTCCGATTCTCCTTCTCCTATTCCACTCTCCCTCTGAAACTATGCGCCGCGCCCATATAAGGAACAGGAACAACATCCCATAACATAGTATCACCTGCTTCCAGTCCGGCTGCCCGATTACGATTCGGGAATACGGCAGTCTCATACACCATTTACAGAGGATTTCATAGACTCCAAACACAATTCCCGTACTCTTCAACACCCACGTTCCGACCCATGGTATCAGGCAATATAGAAGGGAACCGAGTATTCCTGCTCCCAGCACCGGCGACATAAGAGGAATCACGAAGAAATTCAACACAACAGCATATGGCGGAATCTCAAAGAAAAAATAGAGCGTAATCGGAAATAACATGATTTGAATCGCAAGGCTCGCATAGATTCCTTCCGCTATTCGGATATGACATGGAAACAATGCTTTGAGAACCGGCAAGATAAGAAGAATCCCTAAAATCGCACCGAATGAAAGTAAGAATCCGGCGTCCCGCATATGGAAAGGATTGTCCAGAAGAATCAAGGCTGCCGCTATTAGAAGCGCGGTCATCATATCGTAGACACGCCCGCACAAGTCCGCCCCGATTCGAAACAATAACATCACCATCGCCCGCGCCGTCGATACGCTCATTCCCGTCATGATGGCATAGAGAATCAGAAACACCGCTCCCAACACTCCTGCGAGCGAATATGGAAGTCCGATTTTCCGGAGTCCCTGGTAGAAACCCAGCCCGATAAAGGAAATATGGAGTCCGGAAATTGCCAGCAAGTGTCCAATACCATTCGCCTGATATGCCTCTTTCCACTCTTTGTCCAGATGACTCTTATCCCCGGTCATCATCGCGCTCAACATGCCGCCGTTTTTTTCTCCCAGTACTTCTATCAACATCCGATGCCACCGGTTCCTGATACGCTGCAGCATATCCCGTATTTCCCAAATATCGTTTTCCACAACCTGCACACGCTCGGCAAACCCGATGAGCGACAATCCTTGTTTTTCATAATAAAACTTCTGATTATAATTGCCGGGATTTCTCGGTTCCTCAAGAAGCGCACACGTTCCCTCTATCCACACGAGATTCCCGAGATGGACATTCCGAAATTCCGAGTCATATACGACAAGATTCAATTGTATTGATTTCTTATTTTGATGCGAGACTTCCGCATCTTGAAGATATAAGATTTGATAATCCGGACGTATTTCCGTTCGATAGACACGCCCCAACACAGAAATGTTATCCTTGTCTTTCCAGTCGGCCGGAACAGAGGGCGGTTTTCCCGCCCCCGTTGCCGCCACTAAGACCTGTAGGATAATAAGAAGAACACAGACTGTTCCAAGTGGTCTTTGCTTCATGATTATTCATTCTCTACTAATTCGATGTTTCGCTCAAACGGCTCTTCAAAGCTTATCTTTTCCATAAATTTTACGGTAGAATCTCCTTCTACGGCCAATTGCACCCGGCTCACGTCGCAGTTGCTCACAATGGAATTCACAATTCCATAGATGACACACTCCGGTCCCGCATCATACGCATACGAGAGAAATTCCTTCCCAAAATTCACATAACAAATGCCATCTTTGATGGATGTATTCAGAATGCGGACGCTGGAAGGAAGTCCTTCCTTCAGCCCCGCCGATTCGGGCGCCTTCATCAGTTGTTCCAGGACAAGCTTCTCCGTCGGCACATTGCTGAAATAATGCACTTCCCGCTTTTCCGACACAAGCTTGTCTCCTTTTTCATTCGGAAAGAATAAGGTGAGCGTTGTCTTCTGAAAGGATTTGAACGCCGTTCCTGTGTTCCGCACAAAAGAACTTCCGTCCATGATGCCTATCTTTTCCCCGTTTTTCGAGGTCAATGGTTTGTTCTCCACGTAGAATTCCACTCCGTCCACTCCTTCAATCTGAATGAAGGACTGCACGAGAGCTGCCCGCAACAAAACTTCCTGCACCTCATCCATCTGATGATACGCCCCATTCATATACAGACGAAGTATCCCTTTTTCCAATATCGCCTGCTCGATGTTCACATCCTTCGGCATAACCGATTTCATTTCGATGGAGTCCGGATTCTTGATAAGTTTCTTCAGCATTGCTTCCACTTCCGCCTCCGCACTCTCTTCTTTCATCGTGTACTCCACCATCGTAAGCCCTGTCCCGTCTGTGTTTTCATAATACAAATACGGCGGTTTCTTCATCGGTTCTTCTTTTTCCTTACATCCGGCAAGAAGCAGGATAAGTATCAACAGCCCTGCCAGACGTTTCATTTTCTGTCTCGTCATCTCATCCTCTCCTTATACAACATATGTAAGAGGAACACGAACGGTAAACGTGGTTCCTTCCCCTTCCTCGCTATACACCTTAATCGCCCCGCGATGCATGATAATCGCACTTCGGGTAATGGAAAGTCCAAGCCCTGTTCCTCCGATTTCCCTGGAATGAGATTTATCCACCCTGTAAAAACGTTCAAAAATATTTTCTGTGTCCTGTTTTGGAATCCCTATACCGGAATCTGCCACCTTCACATAGAAATACTTATGGTCCGCATTCAGGGAAACGTGCACCCAACCGTTTTCCTTATTGTATTTGATTGCATTTTCCACAAGGTTCGAAAGAGCCAGGCTCATCTTCACTTCATCGACTTCTGCCACAACCGGACGGAACGATTCGAATACAACCTCGATATTCCGCTGTTTTGCAATCGGACGAAGCCGTTTCAAAATTCGTTCCAACAATTCGTTGATATTCTCGGACTGGATATTGATATTTGCCGACGTCTTATCCATCTTCACAAGAGACAGTAAATCATTGATAATCTTATTCTCACGTTCGATTTCTTCCGTAATGTCTCCCATGAATTCCTGGTAAAGCTCCACCGGTACATTTTCCTGCGCAAGCAGAGAATCTGCCAATACCTTCATCGAAGTAAGCGGAGTCTTCAATTCATGCGACACGTTGGATACGAATTCCTGACGGGACTGGTCTACCACGCGCATTCTTCCGAGCATCTTATTGAATGCATCCGAAATCAATTCCGTCTCCGTATACGTATTCTCTCCGAGGTCTTCCGATTCATAGCCTTCGTTCACCGCTTCAATCGCCTTCGTAATTCTTGCGAAAGGACGTACCATCAACGTAGATAAGAGAACCGCAATGACAAGAATGATGAATGCCATCGTCCCAATCATCAGGTCGCAGATGTTCTCCAGCGTTTCTCCGCCTTCTACGATACTATCGGTGGAAACGCTCATCAGCACGATACCGATGACTTGCTTATCGCTTTTCACCGGCGTTGTCACTTCCACAAACCGATGCTCTTCATCGTGAATCACCGTACCTTCTCCCCGGTAGCACTTAATGACGTCTTCCGATACCACCGTTTTCCCCTCGTCCAACTCATAGGTATCCTTCACAATCCGGAATTCATCGTTAATCACGAGAATACGTCCGTTATAAATATTGGACAACTGACGCAGTTCCGCATCAATCACCTTGGAGTCTGCCATATTCAAATAACTGTAATTTTCCAACTGATTGGACAGAATCGTACACTGATTCTGAACCTCCGCAATAAAACGTTCGATGCTCTTTTCCTGATGGGTACTGAGAATCGTCCCGCCAAGCACAATACATGGCACGATTCCAATAACCACAAGCAGAAGCAGGATGCGCGCCCGCAGGCTTCGCGCAAACTGAATCTTGAGTTTCTTCTTAACCTCTAAAATAGTAACCAACTCCCCACTTCGTATATACGTACATCGGCTCGCTCGGATTTGGTTCTACCTTTTCACGAAGTCTTCGAACATGTACATCCACCGTTCTTGCATCTCCCGGATACTCGTATCCCCACACGATATTCAAAAGTTCTTCTCTGGAATATACTTTATCCGGATTCATGGCAAGAAGCTCCAGTAAGTCGAACTCTTTTGCCGTCAGGTTAATCTCTTTTTCTCCCACATAGACCCTGCGGCTTTGACGGTCGATTCTCATATCATGCTTCAGAATAATGTTGTCGTTTTCCTTTTCCGCCTTTTGTTTGCCGGCGCGGCGCAGAATCGCCTTGATGCGCGCCTTCACTTCCAATATATTAAATGGTTTCGTTATGTAATCATCCGCCCCGTATTCCAGGCCGAGAATCTTGTCCATGTCATCGCCTTTTGCCGTCAGCATAATGACCGGAACGTCCGAAAATTCCCGTATCATCTGGCACACTTCAAATCCGGTATACTTCGGAAGCATGACATCCAGAAGAATCAAATCATACTTCTGTTCCTTTGCCTTCTGAAATGCTTCTTCCCCATCGTAGGCACAGTCCACTTCCATTCCGTCCTGTTCCAGACTGAACCGGATTCCCTTCACAATGAGCTTCTCATCATCTACAACCAATATCTTCTTTCCCATATGCTTCTCCCTTATTATACTGTAATCTTATCTTTTATCTTATCGAATACTCCGGTTTTAATCCCTTCGATTTTCATCAAATCTTCCGGCGACTTGAAGCCTCCGTTCTCTTCTCTGTATCGAATGATACTGTCTGCTTTCTCCTCCCCGATTCCGGTAAGAGTCATGAGTTCTTCCTTTCCCGCAGTATTCAGATTTACCTTCCCACTCTCTGTCCCTGATTCTTCTCCCGACTGAATCGGCGCCTTGCCTTCTGTCTGCACTTCCTCTTTGGATGGAATATAAATCTGTTGACCGTCTTTCAGGCTCTCCGCCTGATTGACATACTGTTCATCCGCCTGTTCCGTCATCCCACCGGCCGCCCGAATCGCTTCATAGATTCTGCTTCCCGGATGAAGCTCGTACACACCCGGACTTCTCACTTCCCCACAGACATAGACAAATACTTCTTTCTCCGCCTCTTCCGCTTGTCCGGCAGCCTCTTCCGGCTGCTTCGTTTTGGCGTCTTCGCATTCTTTTTCCTTTGTGCTTTGTTCTGTATGGCGTTCTTCTACTTCCTCCAAAGTCAGTGTTTCCTTTTCCCGGCAGCCTGCCGTCAAAAAAAGAAGCAGACACATTCCCAAACAACATACTTTTTTCATCTTGTCCCGCATAAAATCCTCCTTGCAATCTCTCTTCGGAAATCACAATACCCCTCATGCCAGACATTAACATTGTAACGAATTTCATTTTAAAATGCAACTACTTCCATTGGAAGATTGTGACCCCCACAAGCGCGATTCCCATGCCGATGACCTTCCTCCACTCAAGAGACGTCCGCTCTACACCGAATAATCCAAACAACTCGATGACGTACGCGATGATAAGCTGCGAGAATACAATCAGAAGAGCCGCCTTCGCCGGTCCGAGCATTTCCATGCTCTTAATCACCGTCCATGTGATTCCTGCGCCGATGACTCCGCCAAGCAATACATACTTCGGTTCCACCTTCGCAATCGTCATCACGCTATCTCTTCCTGTCAAAAGCCATGCAGTCACACAGACAAGAAACGCGGTAAGCTGCACCCATCCGTTGGACACCCACATCCCCGTCGTCTTCGTCACCTGTGTATTAAAGACTCCTTGTACACTCATGAGCGCCCCCGAAATCAAAGCAATAATAAATCCAATCATTGGTATCCCTCCCAGAATTACTCTTCTAAGATAAGATATCCAACGATTGGATTTTTATGCATCCTTTAAGCGCTAAGCGCTTTTTTCAATTTCTCTGTCATCTCATCTACCTGTTCTTTTTGAATGATGAGCGGCGGCACCATGCGAAGCACATTTCCGCCCGCAGACAGTACAATCAATCCTTCTTCTTGCGCGTTTGCAATCACTTCTCCTACCGGACGTTTCAACACCAGTCCCTGCATCAATCCTTTTCCGCGTCGTTCTACGACCGTATCGAATGTTTCCACGAGTTCTTCCAGCTTCTCCTCCAGGTATGCCCCGACTTCCCGCACATGTGGAAGCAGCTCTTCTTTTTCGAAGATGTCAAGCACCTTGCTCACCGCCGCGCAGACAAACGGATTCCCGCCATACGTCGTTCCATGGTCTCCCGGCTGAAGCGAATATGCCGCAACCTCTTCTGTCATGGCAAATGCTCCCACAGGAACGCCATTGCCGATTGCCTTCGCCATACACATGATGTCCGGTTTCACTCCGTAATCCTGCCATGCAAACATGGCTCCGGTTCTTCCCATTCCGCATTGGATTTCGTCAAAAATAAGAAGAATCCCTTCCTCGTCGCAAAGCTTTCTTACCCCTTCCAGAAATTCTGGTTCTGCCGGATAGATGCCTCCTTCTCCTTGTACTGTTTCCAGAAGAATCGCACACGTTTTATCCGTAACCTGTTCTTTGACGCTTTCCAACTTGTTATATTCGGCGAAACGCACGCCCGATATCAGCGGTTCAAATGGGGTTCGGTAGCTTTCGGTTCCTGTAACCGAAACAGCCCCCATGCTTCTCCCATGAAACGAATGCTGCATCGCGATAAATTCATAGCGTCCGGACTGCTTCGTATACGCATATCTTCTGGCTGCCTTTAACGCGCCCTCAATCGCCTCCGTTCCGCTGTTCGTAAAAAATACCCGTTCCATCTGAGCCGCTTTTTTCAGTTTCTCTGCCGCCTCCGCGACCGGAGCCGTATAGAATAAATTCGACACGTGCAGCAGTTTCTCTACCTGCGCTTTTAGCGCCGCTTCATATTCCACATTCCCATATCCCAAAGAACAGACTGCGATTCCGGCGCCAAAGTCCAGATATTTCTTTCCTTCGATGTCATATAAGTAGGCGCCTTCCCCATGGTCCAGCACAATCGGATACCGATTGTACGTGTGCACAAGAGAAGCCTCTACCCGTTCGATATATTGTTGTTCCAACTGACTATTCTCCATGATAAAACCTGCTTCCGTCATTTTTTAAAATCGCGGTACCGATTCCTTTATGTGTGAAAATCTCCAATAGAAGACAATGCGGAATCCGTCCGTCCAGAATATGCACGCGTTCTACTCCATTTTCAATGGCATCAATGCAATTCTGAATCTTCGGAATCATACCGCCGCTGATGCTTCCATCTTCAATCAATCCTCTTGCTTCATCCACCGTAATCTCTGCAATGATGGTACTCGGGTCATCCGCATCCTGATATACCCCTTCGATATCGCTCAAAAACGCTAATTTTTCTGCTCCGACCGCCTCCGCAATCGCGCTTGCCGCATCATCGGCATTGATATTATAAGTATGATAATCCCGGTCCAGGCCAATGGAACACACGACCGGAAGGAAATCTTTCTCCAGCAAATCATACAGAATTTGTGCATTGACTTCTTTCACATCCCCGACAAATCCAATGTCTTCTCCGGCTGCGTATTTCTTCTCCACCGTCAGAAGACCTCCGTCCTTGCCGCTGATTCCGATTGCACGAACACCCAGTGACTCTACAAGCTGCACAAGACTCTTGTTCACTCTTCCGAGCACCATCTCCGCAATCTCCATCGTCTCTTCATCCGTCACGCGAAGACCGTTTTTGAATTCCGGCTCTTTTCCAACCTTCGCAAGCCATTGATTGATGTCCTTTCCACCACCATGGACGATAATCGGTTTAAATCCGACTAATTTCAGAAGGGTAACGTCTTCAATCACGTTCCGCTTCAATTCCTCGTCCAACATAGCGCTCCCACCATATTTCACGACGATAATTTTCCGGTTAAATTTTTGAATATACGGCAAAGCTTCGATGAGCACCTCTGCTTTGTCCAGGTATTTTTGCATATTGGCTTCCATATTACTCGTCTTCTCCAATCTCATCCGTCTGCCCTCTAGCTTCGTTTTCTAGGAACGATAATCCGCGTTGATTTCAATGTAACCATGGGTCAAATCACATCCCCAGGCTGTCGCTTCCTGATTCCCCATCTTCACATCTGCAGTCGCTGTCACAACAGACTGTGACAGAATCTCCGTCGCCTTCTCCTCGCTGAAATCTAACGCCACGCCGTTCTCGGCAATCTGAATCTTCCCTGCTTCGCTCTCGAAGAACAGGTCTACTTTTTCCGGGTCAAACTGCGCGCCGGAGTATCCCATCGCACAGATAATCCGTCCCCAGTTCGCATCATGTCCGGCAATCGCTGTTTTTGTAAGATTGGAACATGCGACTGATTTTGCAAGTTTTACCGCCGCTTCTTTTGTTTCTGCTCCGACAACATGAACTTCAAACAGAGCGGTTGCCCCTTCTCCATCTCCCGCAATCTTCTTCGCCAGATACTCGTTGACCGCATGAAGCGCTTCCCGGAAGATTTCATATGCCTCGGTTCCTTCCTGAATCGTCTCGTTTCCCGCCATTCCATTGGCAAGCACAAGCACCGTATCGTTTGTGGAAGTATCTCCATCCACCGAAATCATGTTGTAAGTATCATCCACATCCTCGCTCAACGCCTTCTGAAGCGCCTCTTTCGTGATTGCGGCATCTGTCGTAATGAAGCTTAACATGGTACACATATTCGGATGAATCATACCGGAGCCTTTCGCCATTCCTCCGATGGTAACAGTCTTTCCTTGAATCTCCACCTGCACCGCCAGTTCCTTCTCACAAGTATCCGTTGTCATGATTGCCTTTGCCGCTTCATTGCCGGCTTCCATCGACCCACACTTCGCCTCTGCCAGCATGGAAACTCCTGCTTTGATTCTGTCTATCGGAAGTTGTTTCCCAATAACTCCGGTAGAACCAAGCAGCACGCTATCCACCGGAATATTGAGGGCTCTTGCCGCTTCCTTTGCGGTCTCTTCGCAATAATGGTATCCTTCCTGTCCGGTACATGCATTGGCGATTCCGGAATTCACGATAATCGCATGTACGCAACCGCCTTCCTTCACCAGCTTCTGGTCCCATGTAACAGGCGCCGCCTTTGCCACATTCGTTGTAAATGTTCCGGCTGCCACACATGGCGCCTCACTGTAGACGATTGCCATATCCGTCCGTCCCTGATACTTAATCTCCGCCGCAACTCCTGCCGCCTCAAATCCTATAGAAGCCGTTACGCCTCCTTGTATTTCTTTCATTGTCGTGCCTCTCCTTTTCTATTGATTAAACGCTGTGATATTCGCTTCATTGAGTGTAAAATCATAATAATTCAAATCCAGACGTTTCGTCCATCCGATTTCATTCCAGAATGCGTTGCCGATATCATTCTCCGTAAACGCGATGAGACATACTTTGTTAATCTCTTCTTTGCGAAGCGCTTCCATCGCTTTTACGACCATGCTTCTCCCGATTCCGCGCATCCGGTATTCCGGGTCTACACAGACATGGTAAAAACATCCTCTTCTCCCGTCATGTCCGCACAGAATGCTTCCTACGATTTTCCCGTCTTCCTCCGCAACAATGCTCGTGGTCGGATTCCGGCGAAGGAAACGCGCAATCCCTTCCCTCGAATCATCCACGCTTCGGATTCCAAATCCCTTAATCTTCATCCACAATTCGAAAATCTCATCATAATCATCTATTGTCATTACTCGTATCATACGTCTTTCCCTCTACGGAAACATTGGTACAAGTTCCAGTCCTTCGGATTCCGGAAGCCCAAACATCAGATTCATGTTCTGTACCGCTTGTCCTGCTGCCCCTTTCACAAGATTATCCATCGCCCCCATCATAATGATTCGGTTCGTCCGCGGGTCAATCTTAAAATTCACATCCACATAATTGCTTCCTTCTACCCATTTCGTCTGCGGGCAGACGTCCCGCTCCAATACGCGGACAAATCTTTCTTCATTATAATATCGGTCATACACTTCCTTCACCTCTTCATAAGACACCTTCTTTTTCAAGGACGCATATGCCGTCACAAGAATTCCTCGATTCATCGGTACGAGATGCGGAGTGAAATTGATGGTCACTTTTTCACCGGAAACATATCCTAACTGTTCTTCAATCTCCGGCGTATGTCTGTGCGTCGCGACTCCGTATGCCTTGATATTCTCGTTGACCTCGCAATACAGGTTATCCACTTTCGCGCCTCTTCCTGCTCCCGATGTCCCCGATTTCGCATCGATGATAATCGTATTCATATCAATCAGTCCTTCTTTTGCAAGCGGATAGATTGCCAGGAAGGAGCACGTCGGATAACATCCCGGATTGGCAACCAGCCTTGCCTTCTTCACCGCTTCCCGGTTCACTTCACAAAGCCCGTAGACCGCTTCCGGAATCAATTCCGGCGACGGATGGTGAATCTGATACCATTCCTCATAAATATTCACATCCTGAATCCGGAAATCCGCGCTCAAATCAATGACTTTTACTTTCGATAATAACTCTTCTTTCATCAAAGACGCACAAAAGCCTTGCGGTGTCGCAGTAAAAATCACATCCACCTCGTCCGCAAGCGCTTCCATATTATCATCCATGCAGACTGCATCGACTATCTGAAACATATTTTGGTATACTTCTGCGTATTTCTTATCTATATAACTTCTGGAGCCAAGCCATTTGATTTCTGCATCTTTATGCCCCATCAGTATTCTTACGAGTTCCCCTCCGGCGTATCCGGTGGAACCGATAATTCCGACTTTTATCATTTTCCTATCACCTCACGCTTTATTTTACACCCTCCCATAGATTTGTCAAGCACACGTCCCGTTTTATCATTTTTATACAGAATTTGAAAATATTTATGCAAAAGAGCAGAAGTTCCTTTCGGTTCTTCTGCCCTTTTCTTACTCTTAAAATGAGAAATACTTCACTCCAAGTTCCAATTTCTGTCCTTTCGCCTCTGCCATTTCACTCACCGTCACAAGCTGAAATCCTTTCTCAATCAGCTTCGGAATCGCTTCGATTGCCGCATCCACAGACGTCTTATGAATATCGTGGAGAAGAACGATATCCCCGTCTTTCGCAGACAGGATACTCTCCACCGTCTTCGGCGTGCTCTTCGTTTTCCAGTCCAGCGTATCCACCGACCAGAGAATCATCGGAAGGCCCACGTTTTGCTTCACCGAATCGTTGATGGCTCCATACGGAGGACGCATAACTGTCGGTCCTGTTCCCGCCGCGTTTTTGATATAATCCGATGTAGTCTGTATCTCCTTTTTGATTCCTTCGGGACTCAGCTTCGTCAATTGCGGATGACTGGTGGAATGGTTCCCAAGCTCACAGTTTAATTCCTTCATCTTCTTGATGACATCTCCGTAATTCTTCGCATTATTTCCCAACATAAAGAACGTCGCTTTCGCATGATATTTCTTCAGCGTCTCCAGAAGCCGGTCCGTATCTTTTCCCGGTCCGTCGTCAAACGTCAGGGCAATCATCGGTTTCGTCGGGTCCAGACCGATGAATTTCTCCGATTGCAATACACCGTCGTCTCCGAATACATACTCTTTATTCCCCTGCTTCATCTTTCCGGTGACCATATTCCCGTCCGCATCAAAATAATATCTGGCGTCGCTTAGCGCGACAAATTCATTTGCCGCATAGTTTCCATCCGCTTTTCTGAATTTCTTGCCTTCCCAGTCTCCATACTTATTCTTTACGAGAAGCGTTCCGTTCTTCGTCTGGATTTCTACTTTATCCTTCCACTCCCCCTCCAGCTTCTTCTTCGTCTCATCCGTCAATGTGACGTTCAGAGAATACGTTCCTTCCGTCATATTGTCCGCCTTGTTCTCTATTCGGTAGTGTTCTCCCCTTTTTATCTCTTTCACCAAGTCTCCTACCGTATATCCTGACTTCCGGTTAAGAACCGTCTTCTCATCCCCATTTAAGAGAATGCTCACCTTCAATTCAGGAATCTCCTGTTCCTGCCGAATAGTCACCGGTTCCGCCTGAATAGCGATAACCGCCTTCTCAGCAAATGCCATCGTCACCAGTTTTACTGCCGCGACTCCGATTCCGATGCAAAGACAAATCCCCAAAAGCATCATTCCCAATGCCTTTCTTCTTTGTCTTCTCCTTCTTGTATTTCTTCTTTTCCCTTTTTTATTCATCATTTGTATCTCCTGCCTCTTTTCCCTTTTATTTCCTCAGAATCAGATTTTTAAGATTTCCGGAATCTGTCCTTTTCGTATATAGTAATTGTACACATGTCCCATCGTCGTCTCGATTGTGACATACATCCTATCTTCCGAAATATCTCCGATAAATCCGGTCTGCGTATAACACAGACTCTCAAGAATCTGCTGCATTTCTTCCGGTTTGATTGTCTTCTGAAGCGTTCTTGTATTCTCTCCCTCTCCTACCTCGTATTCCACCGTCATCGTGGAGATGTCCTCCGCCGTCAGACGGCGAAATCCTTTCAACTCTCGATTCAGAAATTCTAATGTTTTCGTAAATTCCTCGTAGATTGGAAAATCGATAAAATTATCTTCATTTATAAAGTGAAACTGGGCAACAAGGTTCGCATTTTCAAATACGGAAAATGGCTTTGTCTCCATCTCTTCCTTATATATCTTCAACAATTGTTCGGACTGTTCTTCCGAAAGGGATAATCTGTGATGCGTCCCAAAATACAGATTCACAGATTCAAATTCGTACTTTCCTTTCCCAAATAAACCGAGGTCAAAGTAATTGTCTCTATATTCCCTGTTTGCAAAAAGCGCATCCACGCATCGATAGATTTCTTCATAGTCTACCTGATATTCCCTGTATACTGCCTCCCCGTTCTTTAAATAATAAGCAATTTCCACAGGAACATATCCGGTTTCTTCCCAAGGAACAATGCCACTCCCCACATGGCTGATTCCGTTTTGCGCAACTTTATAGATTCTGGAAAAATCGGTCGTGCGCAGCCGCTTCAATCGCATCTTGGCATCTTCATTCTCATGGGCGAGCGAAGACTCGAATACCTCTGTATTGTTGTTTATCAAATCCACAGACATTGCAACAAGCTCCTCCTGCTTCGGAAGATATGTATCGTATCCAAATATATCAAATTGTAATGCGATGCAGATTGCCAACGTTCCAAACGCCGCAATCCCCAAAGATTGCTTCTTTTTCCACAACATTTTGAAATCTGTCGAATATAAAAACTCCACAGCGCAGCATGCAGCTATCGCAGCAACCACTCCTACGAAACATGCCAAAGCCGGACTCACGTTATTTGCCACATCGTATTGAGACAATATCGTCACAACAAAGAACAGCCCTGTAGAGATTGCAAAAATCACTTTTATGACCGGTTCTAATATCGGGAATGCTATCGCTCTTCCCGCCGCCTCTGTCGGTCGTCTCCTATACAATACAATTGCCACTGCCAAAAGAACGATTCCTATCAAAATCAGGAAAAACACCGCTTGATGAATGCTTTCTTTTTTCAAGTAGTTCTCTATCATGTTCAAATGCAAAAATGCGGGCGATTCCTCTATCATATGACGTCTCAGACAATAATAGAACGAATCATAACCTCCGACACCATCTACTGGAAAATACGTCTCAAACACCGTCCCCATCAGCATGCTCTTCAGCGCAGAAATAAACGGATAACATACTTGCAAGAATGCTATCATCAACACTCCCATCAGAAGTTTTCCCGTTATAAGCATTCCAATCACAGTGAGAACGTACACAATATGATACGAAAGCAGGGAAATCCCTATCACAACTCCCAGCATCTCGAAAGATTGCTCGCTCGTCACTCCCTTGACGCTTCCCAGCACATACCGAATCACATAACCCAAAATACATGGCACCATAATCTGCAGAAAGCTGCTCACATAAGAAACAACAAACCATTGCTCCTTCTTCACCGGAAGACTGTGATAAAAATCCATCTGTCTTCTGGAATGTAAGTATAACGAAGAGGTTATGCCTCCTAACGTTGCTCCAAGAACAATCAGGATTCCCGTCCAACGATTCCCGAGTTCCACCTCCATAAACCATCGTCTCATAAAATCATGGTCTGTCGCAGACCAGTAAAGAGCATTGTCAATACGCATTGCCGTAATGAGCGGAAGAACAATAAGGAAGATTCCCACACTGCCTCCCAGAAGCCAGATTCGCTTTTTGATATCCTCCCGCAATAATTTACGAAAAGAAATGCTTGACGTCATATCCCTTCACCTCCATTTCACTAATAAAAATCTCTTCCAGAGAAAGTGGAAGCGCTTCTACAAATACTGGGTCTCTTTCCCTCACCCTGTCCAATATTTCTTCTCGTGTTCCGCGCGCCGTAAAGCTTAGAAGCGAACCTCTCTTTTCGTGATGAATGATAGAAAGTTCGGCAAGCAGGCGTTCCTCATCCACCGGATTCGCAATAACGCATTGCACTTTATGCATATGAAACTTCATATCCTCCATATCTTTCGTAAACAGAATGCCCCCTTTATGAAGCAGCCCTACCGTATCGCAGATATCTTCAATCTCCCGCAGATTGTGAGATGCGATAATCGGCGTAAATTCCCGATTCGTCACTTCCAGGGCAAACAGGCTCTTCACCGCCTGACGCATCACCGAATCCAGCCCGTCAAACGTCTCGTCACAGAACAGATACTTCGTCTTCGTACAAATTCCGAGTAACATGGACACCTGCTTCTTCATCCCCTTGGAAAAGGTCTGAATCTTCCTCTCCTGCTCGATATGGAATCGGTCGGCAAGCTCATCGAACTTTTTCTCATCGAATTTGTGATACATCATCTGATAATACTTCTTCATGACTTTTACCGTTGCATTCGGAAGAAAATATGCGGTATCCGAAAGAAAACAGATGTCGCTTTTCACCTTCAGATTCTCATACACCGGTTCCCCGTCGATGAGAATGCTCCCGCAGTCTGCCTTCATCACTCCGCTTAGCATACGCAAAAACGTGCTCTTTCCAGCGCCGTTGCTGCCAATTAATCCAAAAATCTGACCTTCCTGTATCGTCGTTGTAATATTATCCACCGCTCTTATCCCCTCAAAGACCTTCGTAAGTTCCCTGACCTCTATCATACAAACTCTTCCCCCTTCCAACACATATCCAGAACTCTCTCACATTCCTTTTTCGTAATCCCCAGTTCCATTCCTTCTTCTAAAATTTCTCGCAATTTATCCAGAAAGTTCTCCTTCTTCTGTTCTAACAGCTCATCATTCTCCGTCACGAAATTTCCTCTTCCCTTGACCGGATAGATGTATCCTTGCTGTTCCAATGCTGTATATGCTTTCTGAATCGTATTCGGATTAATGGAGAGTTCCATGGCCAATGAACGAACAGACGGCATCTGACTTCCAGGCGGTAAAATGCCTTTCAGAATCAATGTCTGAAAGCGTTCTACAATCTGCTCATAGATTGGAGCCCGATTCTGATAATCAATTGTAATCATAATATCTCCCTTCCACCGTTTCAAGTGTACTACGATTATTAGTACACTTGACATTATATGACAGCCGACTCGACATTGCAACATTATTTTCCCATTTTTCCTGATTTTTCATGTGTCAAAGATTCTATTGTACACACCTATTCCGAAGAAGACTACGATTCGTTTTCCAAAAGGAAAAAAACTCGAATCTATGATAAAGTTGGCGGAAAGATGGAAGGTGACATCCCACCCCTTTTCGTCAATCAAGGCGAAACGATTGCACACTTCTCATTCCAGGATGGAACAAGCCATGACATCACTCCAACAGAACCTCCTACTATCCGTATCCGCGAACATGTAGTGGTACTTCCGGACGGTTCTCAACGGGTTCTTGTTCTTGAAGATACTCTTTCTTATGATGACGATGGCTATTATTTTGATTTCTACGGTTTGCATCCCGTAGAATCCTCCGAGTATCCTTCTGTTACTTTAGAAATCACATACTCCTATGGGGAAGACGAAACCAATCACGTCGTATCGGTTACCGCGCTCAACTCAATCCATGATTCTCTCGAGTAAAATGGGGATATCGGAAAACAGATAACTTCAAACAGGGGAGGATTTGACTCATACAAGTGAAATCCTCCCCTGAAATTTTTATGAAAAAGAGAAAAAAGATTAGTTTTTCATCACATCTCGAATCACCCTCATCGCATTTTTATACCAGATTTTCTCAAGCTGTCCTTCCGTAAATCCGGACTTTCTCAGTTCTTGATAGAGAAGAGGCATTTTTTCCACCTTATCAATCTCAAGTTCTCCTCCCTCGAATCCATCAAAGTCGGTTCCAATCGCAACGGATTCGATTCCAGCCATATTAACCATATGTCGAATATGCGCCGCCAGCGCTTCCTTCCCTGCTTTTTTCTCTCCACTCACAAATGCCGGATAGAAATTCAGGCCAACGACTCCGCCTTTTTCTCCCAGCGCTTTTAACATCTCATCGGATAGATTCCGCGGATGGTTGCAGAGACTTCTAGCACTGGAATGGGATGCGACAAACGGCGCGTTACAATGACGAACCACATCCCAGAATCCACCGTCCGACATATGAGACACATCCACAAGTATCCCCAGCTCATTCATGCGCTCAATGGTTTCCAGCCCGAATGGCTTCAAGCCTTTTCCCATCACCTCGGAATCTGTGCTGTTCGGAAATCCCATGCAGTTTTCAAAGTTCCACATCAGTGTGATTAAGCGGATGCCTTCTCTATACAGCTCATCCAGTTTCTCCAGACTTCCGTTTAGAATCCCGCCTTCCTCTACAGTCAGAATTGCGGAGATTCTCTGATTCTCCCAATTGCGGAGTATCTCATCCGCATTCGTCGCGATTGCGATTTCTCCGGAATTCTTTGCAGCCTCTTCTTTCATCTTATCTGCCATCCGTTTGGCATAGGCAAAGGCTTGTTCTAAACGGTCTTCTCCATGAAACATCTCCATATAGACGAAACACGCAAAAAATTGCGCCATCGTTCCCGCTTTTTTCATCCTCCGAATGTCGATGTCGAAAGAATTTTCAAGTAAGCCTTCCCCGCTCTTACTCTCCAAAATTTTGCCTGCTGTATCGCAATGCATATCAATCAAACACATATTTTCACCTTCCTTGAATATTTTCTCTCATTATAGACTATGCTAGTTAAAAAAGGAAGAATGCCATCTATGAAACCTAGAATCGGAATTATCGTCTGCGGACTCTATGACAACAGACAATTTGTAACAAACGCTTATATCCAATCTGTCCGGTATGCCGGAGGACTCCCATTTCTGCTTCCGCTTATCAAATCTTCCTCCGTCATCGAGGAATACGTCGCATTGTGCGACGGTTTTCTCTTCTGCGGAGGCGCGGACATCACTCCGCTTCTCTTCGGTCAGGAACCGGTAAACGGAATTGGCGAGACAAACATCCGCCTGGATATTTTCCAGATTCGCTTCATGAAAAAAGCGCTGGAATCCGGAAAACCGATTCTTGCCATCTGTCGTGGTATGCAGATTCTAAATGTAGCGTGCGGAGGAACTATCTATCAGGACATTTCCTTGAAATCACACGATACCCTCAACCATATGCAATATTCCACTTCCCGAACGGATATCAGCCATAAGGTAACTGTGAAAAGCGGAACCGCCCTTCATCAGATTACCGGAAAAGTGTTGTACACCAATAGCTTCCACCACCAGGCAATTGAAAAATTAGGGCTTGGGCTGATTGCCTCTGCTCAGACTTCCGACCATATTATCGAAGCAGTCGAAATGCCTTCCCGTTCTTTCGTCATGGGAATCCAATGGCATCCGGAAGCCATGTTCCAGACTTCCGAAAAAATGCGTCAGCTATTCCGTCAGTTTATCAAGCATTCTTACTCAAACGGATAGCGGATTCCCCAGTCCGCTCTCAGCTTATCCATAAGCTCCATCATAAAAATACTTTCTGCGTGCGGGATTTCTTCACATTCAATCTTTCCTTCCCTGATGGCTTTCATGGATGCGCGCACCTGATATTCAAAGCCTGTAATCTGTTCCGGAACTTTATATTCCTTCACGAATTTCCGGTCTTTTGTATAGACTTTAATCCCTGTCACATTGTTGATGTTTTCCGCCATCAGGTATCCTTCCGTACCATAGACGAATCCGGCCTGCTCCGTCCCGCATAAGATACTACAGTGGGCGACTGCCATCACACCATTCTCATATTTTAAGATAATCGCACATTGTTCATCTACTCCAGTCTCGGTTTTCGTACAGGTGGACACGATTTCTTTGATATCATTTCCCAAAACCATGCTGATAAATGTCAGAGGATAAATTCCTATATCCAGAAGTCCTCCACCGGCTAACGCAGGATTCCAGATTCTCTCCACATCCTTGATATCGTATCCGAGATTCGCCGTCACGAACGTCACTTCCCCAATCTCTCCTCTTTGAATCACTTCGTCAATCATCTTTCTGGACGGAAGGTAACGCGTCCAAATCGCTTCTGTCAGAAATACGTTCCGTTCTTCCGCCAACTTGCAGATTTCCCTTGCCTGCTCTGCGTTTGCCATAAACGCTTTCTCACAAAGCACCGGTTTTCCATGTTCGATGCAGAGCTTTGCATGTTCGAAATGATGAGAGTGGGGCGTGGCAACATAGATAAGCTCCACTTCCGGGTCATTCACCAGCTCTTCATACGAGCCGTATGCTTTTTTCGCGCCATATTTTTTCGCAAATGCTTCCGCACGTTCCTTGTCTCTTGCCCCGACCGCATAAAATGTGGCGTCTTCCATCTCATGTAATGTTCTCGCCATATTACCGGCAATATTGCCGGCGCCTAGAATTCCTATGTTCATATCTGTCCTCCTTCAATTTTTCATCGTATTTTCTAATAGTATAACATAATTTCCTATTTTTTGCTCATACTAACCGGGTAACCATTCATTTCATTTGAAGGAGGAAGTATCATGGAAGAAATCTCAATCTTAGATTTGCAGAATCTCCGTCATCTTATCGGCGGCTATTCCACAACACATTGCAAAATGACAGACTATGCTTCGCAGGCTCAGGACCCGGAAGTCAAACAGTTGTTTCAGGACGCGGCACAGAGCGCCATGAAAAATAAGCAGGAACTGATGAAATTTTTATAGGAGGAAAGACATGGACGAGAAAACAATGGTATCCGACGCGCTTGTCGGAGTAAACGGCGAATTAAAAATGTTCGGAGATATGATTCCGCAGACAGAGAACAAAGAATTGAAACAATGTCTAAAACAGATTCGAAACGAATGCGAGATGTCACAGGAAAAACTTTATCACATCGCACGTGAGAAAAGTTACTATGTACCTGCTGCCAAGGCAACCGAAGAGGAGAAGCAGCATGTGAAATCCATTCTCACGCAGGGAACAATGAAATAAGGGAACGATTCAGTTGATTTTCCCTCTCTCCTTATGCTATAGTAGTGAAGAAACGCCGAAATTACGGCATAACTCACAACGATGCATAAGGAGATTTACATATATGAGTATTTTAAATGTTGAACACTTATCCCATGGATTTGGTGACCGCGCCATCTTTGGCGACGTGTCGTTCCGCCTACTGAAAGGAGAGCACATCGGCCTTGTGGGAGCAAACGGAGAAGGAAAATCCACCTTCCTGAATATCGTAACAGGAAAGCTGCAGCCGGATGAAGGGAAAATCGAATGGGCGAAAAACGTCCGCGTCGGTTATCTGGACCAACACACCGTTCTGGAAAAAGGAATGACAATCCGCGAAGTCCTGAAATCCGCTTTCGCATATTTATTCGACATGGAAGCGAAAATGAACGAAATCTGCGACGCCCTCGGAACCGCAGATGAAGAGGAAATGAATACGCTGATGGACGAACTCGCCGTCATCCAGGACACCCTCACCTTGCATGATTTTTATATCATCGACGCCAAAATCGAGGAAGTTGCCCGCGCTCTCGGCCTCTTAGATATCGGTTTGGAGCGTGATGTGACCGATTTAAGCGGCGGACAGAGAACGAAAGTCCTGCTTGCCAAGCTTCTTCTTGAGAAACCGGATATCCTTCTTCTTGACGAGCCGACAAACTATCTGGATGAGGAGCATATCGTCTGGCTCAAGCGTTACCTGTTAGATTATGAGAATGCCTTCATTCTCATTTCCCACGACATTCCATTCCTGAATGAAGTCGTGAATATCATTTATCATATGGAAAATCAGGAGTTAAATCGGTATGTAGGCGATTACGACCATTTCCTGGAAGTTTACGAAGTAAAGAAAGCGCAGCTTGAAGCGGCGTACAAACGCCAACAGCAGGAAATCAGCGAACTGAAAGACTTTGTAGCCCGCAATAAGGCCAGAGTCTCCACAAGAAATATGGCCATGTCCCGTCAGAAAAAGCTGGACAAAATGGATGTCATCGAGCTTGCCGCCGAAAAGCCAAAGCCGGAATTCAACTTCAAGACAGGACGCACACCGGGACGCTATATTTTCGAGACGAAAGACCTTGTCATCGGCTATAACGAACCGCTTTCCAAACCACTCACGCTTACAATGGAACGCGGACACAAAATCGCGCTTGTCGGAGCCAACGGAATCGGAAAGACCACACTGCTCAAGAGCATCCTCGGTCTTATCCCATCACTCAGCGGTTCCGTAGAACTTGGCGAGAACTTGCTCATCGGATATTTCGAACAGGAATCGGCGCCGGATAACCGCACGACATGTATCGATGAAATCTGGAAAGAATTTCCTTCCTTCACACAGTACGAAGTCCGCTCCGCACTCGCAAAATGCGGGCTTACCACGAAGCATATCGAAAGCCAGGTGCGTGTGTTAAGCGGTGGAGAGCAGGCGAAAGTCCGCCTCTGCAAGCTGATTAACCGGGAGACGAACATTCTCCTTCTCGACGAGCCGACAAACCATCTGGATGTGGACGCCAAAGAAGAATTAAAACGCGCGTTACGCGAATATCGCGGCAGCGTTCTTCTCATCTGCCACGAACCGGAATTTTATCAGGACGTCGTAAACGAAGTCTGGGACTGCACGAAGTGGACGACGAAAATTTTATAAACTGACAAAAACGAGGACACGAAACCATGAATTTATAATTCTTCATGATTTCGTGTCCTCTCTTCTAAACGATTTTCTTTCCATCCAGTTCGCAGCCGATTAAATTATCGCCCTGATATTGCAATTTCAGCGAAAAGAAGGGGACGTCTTTTCTAAGCAGTTCAAAAAATATCTTATCTCCCGTCCACAGATTCAGATTCTCAATCTCGTCTTTCGGCACCCATTCTAAGGTTCCCTCATCGCATTCACGCAATTCTCCCTCGAAACCATCTGCGGTATAGAGACAGATATATTCGGAATCATTGTCGTTAAAATTGAACGTCAGGATGCCACGAAAACGATACGATGTCAGCTCCAGACCTGTTTCTTCACGCACTTCCCGCAGCAAACAATCCTCCGGACTTTCTCCCTGCTCAAAGTGCCCGCCTACGCCAATCCATTTATCCTTATTCACGTCATTTTTCTTACTGACTCTGTGGAGCATCAGATATTTCTCATCTTTTTCAATATAACATAGCGTTGTCAGTTCCAATCCTAGCGCTCCTCTTCTTCCTTCTCTTTCTTATGTAACATCAAAATACCGAATACAATCGCTCCGACTCCCACGATTCCTGCGGAGATAAGGTTTGTAATATTGTAGACTACATCGTACATGAAGTCCGGAACAAAGCCGAAAAATACGTCCATCACTTCGTTCCCTACAATGCAGACTCCTACAAAAATAAGAAGTCCGGCAATCAATGTATGGTATTTTTCAAACAGTTCTTTTTTATTTGCCATCATATAGTCTAAGCTGAATAAATATCTGTCTTCTTCCAGCAAGAATGCCTCTTCTGTCATATTTTTCAAATTGTGTGTATGAAAAAAACTGTAGAACCACACAATCGGCAACAATACGAGCAGCCATGCAAACCCTGTGAGGGTTGCAGCCGAGGCAATTCCCCAGAACACAATCATGATACTGATTCCCTGTTTTTCAAACCCCATATTCATCTCTCCTGCCCCCGGGATTAATGAACATATAAAATTAATAAATCCTCTCTTTTGTTTTTTCATTGCACTTCCTCCAATCAAACTTTGTCTTTCATTTCTCTCTTAGTATAGAAGCTAAAAATTAGGATTCCTTTTTCAAATTGTTAAATATTTCTTAATATTCACACATTTCTATTTTCCGAATATCAAATCCCGCTTTGTTACTTTCAGTCTGCCGAATATCCGAATAACCCATGCATATATTTTTTCTCCGGAAATCGATGCCACTCCATTTGTAAATGCGGTAAATTGTTTCGCAGAGAAACAGAGTGTGACTCCAAGGCAAAACAGAAGCAGAAATACAGATTCCGATACTGTATAAATCTCTCCCAACACATCGGTCGTCCCCTTCATAAAAGAGTACAATAAGCCATGGAACAGGTAAATTGCCATTGTCCTCGTTCCGATATAGGAGAATTTTGTTTTCTTCTCACTCATAAGCAGCATCACGCCGAACGTCATGCCGAACCCAATCAGGTAACAAAGGAGGCGGACCGCCATTCCTTCCAGGTCTCCCTGACCCAGGTACTCATAATTATATCTTCCATAGAAAATCTTCGGCGAATATACTTCATAAAATCTTGTACAGACGATATACCCCGTCAGCCCGATTGCTCCGGCTCCAAGAAGGATGTGGTATTTCTTCTCCCGCAGTCCTGTAAGCGTCTTGCGGTCAAAGTGAATCCCCGCCAGAAAGAATGGATAAAACACGAGTACTCTCGGTATACTCAGAAAATTATCCGACATATCGGAGCAGCCGATGAAAAGCCCCGCCAAAATTGCTAAAATCATATGATGCGGAATCTTCTTTACGAAAGGTGTCGCCAGACGCCACATAAACAATGCCAGAATATACCACAGCGAAAACTTCGGATGCAGCAAATACAATTCTGTCGGTTTATCAATCACATAAACATACAGTAAATAATAGATGATTTCGTATACAATATACGGAACAAGTAATTTCTGTACCAATTTCAGAATCGGAAGCTCCCGTTTCGAAAAATAACCGGATATGAAAATAAATGCCGGCATATGAAAGGATACAATCATCCATTTCATCTGATACAAAAATTCATTGTTCCGATAACTCAATTCTATAAAGTGTCCAATCACGACCAAAAGAACCAGTAATACTTTATAATTGTCAAATAAATAGTCTCTTTCCTTCTGCTGTAGCGACATTTTCATTACTCCTCTTTTTGTTTCTTTTCTCTTTTTTCAACCTTAAATATTCTACACTTTCCATTTCTGTAGGACAAGAATCAAAACAAACAAATCTCGTAATCAAAATGTCACGTTTTTGTAACATTTTACAAATATAGCTTATCCACCGACCTCATATCTTTTCTCTATTTCGGGCAATGGTATCTTGGCTTTCCGACGCTTCTTTTTCCGTATTCAATCGCCTCCTTTGGACAACTACAAATGCACGCCATACAATGGGTACAGTTGCTTCCCCATTTCGGCTTTACATCCTCAATTTCTATATTATTTAACGGACATACCCGCTCGCATTTTCCACATCCAATACAATTGTCATCCGCCGCGAATTTCTTCGCGTGTACAAACGCTTTGTAAAACACCCAGTTTACCGGCTTACTTTTTATTCTGTCTCCAATCCCGATTCTTTTCTTCGGAAACATACGTCCGGCTTCTATATAATAAGCCAGCTTTTCAATCACCGGAACTGACTTTTCCACTATCGCTTCCGATTCTTCGCGATTCGGAACCGGAAACATCGCAAGATAGTTTTCCGGCATCACGACTTCCGCGCATCCGCGATACTGCATCCCCTTTTTCTCACACAACCGCTTCGCATACTCTCCTGCATTTCCGATATCACTGCCGCAAGTCAATATGAAATACATTTCCCGACTTCCGGTAAATGAAACCTGTTCCATCCATTCCTCCAGAAAATGCGGTATCTGCCATCCGTAAGTCGGACATACGATAACAAACGGCTTCTCAGAATGAATCCCGCTGTAATCCTGATGTTTGATTCGGTCAAACAAGTTGAGATAATTATCCGGTATCTTTCTCGCAATTTTTCTTGCTACAAACGCGCTGTTTCCTGTTCCTGAAAAAAATAAAATCATTCCATCTCATCCCCCTTTTCCTGACTCCGAACGCTTGTCGCCCATACCTTCATTATAATAGAATCTTCCGTTTATGCAAGAACTCCCTTCCTATTTTGCAATCCCTATCATAATTTTCGTCACATACTCCTCTTCCTTTGATATGGCAAATTCATTCAGGCCGCTTTCAAACGCATAGCCGGAGAGACTCATCCCCTCTTCTTCTGCAAAAGCAAGCATCTTCTCATATAAGGGCAGCGGATTGTGAAAACTTCCTCTCATATAGCCACAGAGATATTCCCCGGAAGGCAATGTTATGACTCCATCCATTTTCTTCCCATTTCGAACCGTCGTATAGATTCCATCATATTCTGACAAATCCCGATTTTTCACTTTCTCAAGAGAAATATAACTTCCGCATCCCGCCTTATACTGCTCCATCTCCCATACTTTCTTCAAATGCGGCAGGATGTTCTCCATATCATATTCTGTGAATTTAAGAGGCGTCATGAAAAGATGTTCTTCCTGCCTTGATACGACCTTTATCTCACCATCCTGCATCTTCTCACATTCTTCTAATTGCCTCTTCTTCTCTCTCAACACATAGTCCGCCTGTTTTAACCGTTTCATTTCCCGCTGAATTTCCATCAGTTTCTCATCCGCAATCTTTTGAAAATCTTTTGGATTCGGAGCGGAAAGATATCTCTTTATCTCCGCAATACTCATGTGTAATTCTTTCAGCATCAGGATTTGCTCCAATTCCATGCTTTGCATGTAATCATAATAGCGATACCCGTTTTCTCCTTTATACTTTGGCGAAAACAGCCCGATATTATCATAATAATGCAGCGTTCTCTTGTTTATATGATGTAATTTTGCAAACTGGGCTGTCGTTAGTTTCCATGTTCTTTGTTCCATATCGTTCCTCTCCAATTCTCCCTTGACTTTACAGTTACTAGATACTTTATACTCCAGTATACAACAAAAATATAAAAGGAGTATTCAAATGGAACAAAAAATTATTTACCGAGAATTTCAAAAACAAGATGCCCCATGGATTGCGGATATTATCAAAGAAGCCTGGAATTATGACAAATTCAGCAGTCCAAAAACAGCGAAAAACCTATCCTTCCTGTTCTTATACAGTTGTCTGACAAACCAGTCGTTTACACAAGTCGCAGTGGAAGATGGTATTCCGATTGGCGTGATTATGGGAAAATCTTCCGCCTCCCATACTTGTCCTCCCATCTATCGCCTTAAGCAAGTGTGTGCTCTTGCCTCCCTCTACCTTTCAAAGGAAGGGCGGAAAGTGATGAAGACTTTTGAAAGTGTCAATCATATCGACAAGGAATTGACTGCAAAAAGCGGATACCATTATCCTGGAGAAGTCTCTTTCTTCGCCGTCTCTTCCAGCGCAAGAGGCAAAGGTATCGGTAAAGCGCTCTTCCACCGATTGCTGCACTATATGAAATCCGAACAGATTCCTCGCTTTTTCCTCTTTACCGATACGAGCTGCAATTATGGATTCTATGAGCATCAAGGGATGACGAGACGTTGTGAACAAAGCACGACGTTTGAGATAGAAGGACAAAAAGCCACCATGTCGTTCTTCCTGTATGATTATGAATGTCAAGGATAAAATTTTCATTACTTTGTTTGATGTTCCGGTTGATTAACCTTTGAAGTAATCATGATATTACTTTTACTGAGAAATGTATAAACACAAATGTTCATGCCTAATACTTTTGCATAAATTCATTCATTGTAAGAATTTCGGGATATTCAGATTCAACCACTAACAAATCTTTGTCTCCCGTAATAAGAATATCTATATTTTCAATCATAGCCGTTGCCAATATCGGAAAGTCTTGTGAATCTCTTACTTTTGGAAATTCTCTTGAGTCTAATTGTTTTGGTGTATATACCAATTCAAACGGCAGCTCATAAAAAAATCTTTCTATAATAGATTGTTTACTTGGGAACTTCCTCTTTGCAACCAGACGAAGTTCCTCAAGTACATAGTCACATAATACAATCCTGTTTCCAAATCCCACCCTCTGTGCAAAATTACGTGTAATTTCAGAAGGAAAAAAGATAATAGAAACGAGGATATTGGTATCTAACATAATTCTCATACTTTATTTCCTCCTTAGCTCTTGTCGCAATTCTTTCATGTAATCTTGCATGTCTTGTTCTGTCCGAAATCCTGCTTCTCTCGCAGCACCTCGGAATCCTTCTTCGGCATGTTGAAACGCTACATTTGCCGCATTTTCAATATAAAATCGTCCGTTTTCTTCTAAAATCAGTATTTTATCCCCCGCTTTCAAGTGCAAACGCTCCCGTATTGAAATTGGAATCGTTATCTGTCCCTTACTTGAAATCTTTGCCATTTCCATTCATCTCACCTCTTTCTTTATTTTCTTTACTTTCTTTGTTTTCTTTACTTTCAGTATATAACTAATACGCAAAATTTGCAAGAAATATTTCTACATTTAAAGAGGAGGCTCCGCCTACTTTGCATAAGTAAGCGGAACCTCCTCTTCAAATCCTTCGCTGAAATGAATCGTTCCATCTTCCGTAATAAACACCGCCTGCGTCTCCGGTAATTGATTGATAAGTTCCAATCCTTTTTCCAATCCCAGCGAGAAGCATGTCGTACTCAATGCATCTCCGTCTACCGATTTCTCTGAAAGGATTGTCACCGATACGAGTCCGTTTTCATACGGATATCCACTTTTGGGATTTAAAATATGGTGATATTGTTTTCCATCCTTTTCAAAATACCGCTCATAGATTCCAGATGACACGACAGAACGGTCACGAATTTCAGCCGTTGCAATCGTCTCATTTCTCTTCGCATACGGTTTTTGTATTCCAATACGGAACGCCTCTTCATCTACCCGTTCGCCAATGCAAAGTACATTTCCACCCAAATCGATAATCGCACTTTTCACTCCCCTATCAACAAGGAATTCTTTCATCTTATCTGCAATATATCCTTTCGCGATTGCCCCGAGTTCAATCCCCATTCCTTCCTTCTCGAAACGGATTTTATTCCCTTGTAAATCGACATTCTCATATCCTACCCGATTAACCGCCTCGGCTATCGCCCCACTATCTGGAACTACCGATTCTCCGGAGGTAAAATCCCACAGGGAAGACACCGGCTCAATCGTGATATCAAACGCTCCTTTTGAAACTTCACTGTAATAGAGCCCCTTTTCAATCAAATCCGCACATTCTTCAGAAAGAATATAATATCCGTTCTCCTTCGGAAGCGTTCCTTCATTCAATCGATAAATTTCACTATCTTCTCTTGTTCGACTGAACATCCTCTCATATTTATCGCAAAGCGCCATGACTTCCTCTAAGAGCGTTTCATCTTTGGAGTCATAGATGGTTACCTTCACTACCGTATTTAATTTGAACTCGGTCGCGGAAATCGGTTCCGCCTGCCCCTGCCGTTTCATATAAAATATCCCGAAAACCAGCAGTAGTACCGCGGCTACAATCCCAATTCCTACGTTTCTCCTGTTTCTTTTCATATGCTTCTGTCTCCAATCCTATTCTTCTACATCATTTTCTTTTTTCTATTGTGATAGAATACTATATTTTAGTGAATATATGCAATTACTTTTCTATAGTTTAGTGATATAATTCAAAATAGATTTCTTCGAAGAAAGGAGCAGCTTATGGAAAAGAAATATAACAAAACGATTTACGCCTGTTTTGCCGGATACATTGTCCAGGCAATTATCAATAATTATGTACCTTTATTGTTTTTAACATTTCAAAAGAATTATCAGATTCCGTTGTCCCAGATTACTATGCTTGTCATTTTTAATTTCGGAATACAGCTTCTCGTTGATTTACTGGTAATCGGATTTGTAGATAAAATCGGCTATCGTGCTTCTATGATACTAGCCCATATTTTTTCGGCTACAGGGCTTATTCTCTTAACTGTCTTGCCGGAAGCCCTCCCATCCGCCTTTCTCGGAATTTTATTTTCCGTTATCATATATGCTATAGGAGGCGGACTTCTGGAAGTTCTTGTCAGCCCGATTGTAGAATCCTGTCCTTCGGAAAACAAAGAAAAAGCAATGAGTATGCTGCATTCCTTCTACTGCTGGGGACATGTAGGCGTTATCCTGTTTTCCACATTATTTTTTCATTATTTGGGAACAGACAATTGGAAAATACTTACTCTTCTTTGGACGATACTTCCGATTCTGAATGCCTTTTCCTTCTTCAAAGTTCCTCTTGTATCTCTGACAGAAGAGCATGGCACCGGACTTCGTGTCAAAGATTTATTTAAGAATCAAGTATTCTGGCTCTTATTCATTATGATGATTTGTTCTGGCGCAAGCGAGCAGGCGATTAGTCAATGGGCTTCCACCTTTGCCGAAAAAGGACTTGGTATTTCCAAAACAATCGGCGATTTAGCCGGCCCAATGTCTTTCGCTGCCTTGATGGGAGCTTCCCGTTTGTTTTATGGAAAATATGGAGAAAAAATACAGTTGAACAAATTCATGATTTTCAGTACTTTATTATGCATTCTATCTTACCTTGGAACCGCACTTTCCCCACTTCCGCAATTAAGCCTTATCTCATGTGCCATTTGCGGACTTTCTGTCGGAATCATGTGGCCTGGAAGTTTTAGCAAAGCCTCTTCGGCCTTACCGGCCGGCGGTACCGCCATGTTTGCCTTGCTTGCACTCGGCGGAGACATTGGCTGCTCCAGCGGTCCCGCACTCGTAGGTATGATATCCGATTCTTTCGGAGAGAATCTCAAGCTTGGAATTTTAGCGGGAACTATCTTCCCCGTCTTATTATTGCTTGGAATGATTCAGCTTATGAAAAGGCAACATAAACCTGATGTTTCCGTATGGGAAAATTTCGCAAAATGATAGAAAAGAAGGTGTATGTAACTTTCTGCATACACCTTCCCTACTCCATCTGTTGTTCTATCTTTCCCCTAATTCCTTTCTCAAATATATCATATCCACCAATTGAACTCCCGCCTCATAAATCGGATGGTCATAATGGTCTATGAAAAAATTCGAAATCCGGTGGGAACGCCGAAAGCCGCATTTCTCATAAAACGGAACCGTCAGCGGACTGTCTCCCGTCCCCACTTGCAATATCGCATATCGCGTCCGATATGTTTCTTCCACGAATCTTATCAGCTCTCTTCCATAGCCTTTTCCCTGTGATTCCGGAGATACCGCTATATTCTTGATTTCAAGAATCCCGTCTCCTTCGTCGGTCACAACACATTCCGCCTTCACGCCCTCGTCTTCCAACACATACATCGTTCCCTGTTCCAGATATCGGTCTATCATGTCTTCCTGCTCATCTGCCAGAAGAAGCAGAGGAAGATATTTCTTTTTCTCTTCCTTTATCTCTCTTATTGTCATGATAATTCCTCCTCTGCTATCTTAGAAATCAATGTGAAAAGCTCCAACGCCTGCGTTGCTTTTTCTTCTCCGATACAAGCAATTAGTTTCTCGACCACTTTCAATACATGTTCATGCTGTTCTCTGTAAAAAGCAGATTGTTCCTCATTCAATGTGACGAATATCTGTCTTTTATCTTCTTCCGAACGCTTTCTTTCAATCCATCCTTTTTCTTCCATACTCGTCAGCGTCCGGTTCATCTGTGATTTCTGCATTTTTGTCAATTCACAGAGGTACGTCGCCGTAATGTTTTTCTCTCCTCTTTCTGAAAGGATTCTGCAAATCAGCGCTTCATTCAACGGCATTTCAGAGACAATCCGGTTATTATCGATTACGGTCGTCAACTGAATCCATGCATCTAAAATCTGCTCGTTCAAATTGCTCATATCATTTTCCTCCAACTCTATGACTGTTTTTATTCAAATACAGGATATGTATACTGCTCAGAATAATCTTGTCCCATACTTATTATAGCAGATAATTCTTCCATATCATAGACTACAGATCATTGAGTAGAGCTCATCGAGCCACTTTCTGTCTTATGAGGGTCCTGAGATACTTTCTCTAACAATCCCATCGCCTCTTTTTCATTCAAAATTCCTTCTTTTTCTCCTAATTCTTCCATCATCGCCGCATAGCGGTCCTGTCCTTTTCCAAAATCATAATCTCCCGGCGTCAGAAGAAAATTCGTTGCAGCCTGATAAGATTCCGTCGGTTCCACTAATTTCATTTCATCGTTAATATATTCCACGACAACGGACTTTCCGCTTGCATCGGCAATCTGAAAATGATAACAGCTGTTTGCGCTGGAATGCATGTCATACTGTGACAGAAGTTCTACCGCTTCCTCTACCGTAGCCGCTTTATCTAACAACATACGAATGGCAGTTGTCGTTGTGATATCAATTTTCTCCGTCTGTTGATTCGTCGGCTCCGTATCGATAAGAAGCACGCCAACACAGAGCCCTTTTTCATTCATTCCGTCAAGCGGAGCATATGGCGCCGCTAGTGTCAGCAATGAATCCAGCATCGTATCCGGTAATTTTTCTTTCCCGTATCCGATGAATCCTAAGTTTACCATCGATATCGACGCATAACCGTCGTCCGGTTTCGTCCGCACAAACATTCCCGGCGAGTAAGTCAAATCAAAATTCCTTCCGAACAGATACCCGTCGGATTCTGCATTCTTCGCCAAAAATGTAGAGCACCCAAGACTTGGTATATTAATTTCCAAAGGGAGTCCTTTCAGAATCCGGTCTACGACAAATTCTACCAGTTCCTGGTCATTATTCGCACCCACTTTCAGAAATTCGTCTAATCCATAATCCCCTTCATACTCCATCGTGTAAAGCGGATGTTCATTCTTCTTCTCTATGGAGCTCAATGTGTTCAATTCATGATGGAACATTCCATAGAATCCTCCTGCAATCAGAACCACAAGAATCAAAACTGTGATTCCAATTCCTTTTAAAATACGTTTTACTTTCTTGTTCATAATATCCTCCTTGTTTTGTACGTGCAGATTTTCATCTGCTTCTAATTAGTTCACTTTATGAACAGTTGATATTATAAACTTATTTTTGTTGATTTGTCAACATTGCATTTCCATCTTTTTACATACAAAAAACCTTGTAAACCACTCAAATTTATGTTATTTTATAAAAGTATGTCTATCTTTTAACAAGTGTGATGTCTGACATTTGTTCAAAGATAAAATCAAGAAAAGAAAGGATTAACGATATGCGAAAAAGAGGAATTTTACCCTTTTCCGGCGGAGTACACCCGACAGACGGTTATGACAAAGCTCTAACCATGCATGCGGATGTGCGTTCTCATTTTCCGGAGACTGTTACCATTTTATCCGAACAGTCCATGGGCGGAAAATGTCAGTTTACCGTAAGCTCCGGAGAATATGTAGAAGAAGGACAGCTCATCGGAACACCAAATGCATTTTTGGCCGCTCCTCTCCACGCAAGCGTCAGCGGAACTGTGGAAGATATCCGGGAAGTGGAACAGCAAGGTCGTCCGGTTCCCGCATGTATTATCAAATGCGAAAAAGAACCTTCCGATACGAGAGACGATTACCATCAAAAAGTAATGGATATCTGCAGTATTCACCGGGATGTGATTCTTGCAGGAATACGTGACGGCGGTTTAACTGGAATGGGCGGAGCCGGTTTCCCAACCCACAAAAAATATGAGACGGACAAGCACATCGACGCGCTCCTCATCAACGGCGCAGAATGTGAACCGTTTCTCACCTGTGATTACCGCCTGATGCTGGAAGAAAGCTACGCTCTCGTAAACGGCGTACAGCTTCTTCTGAAAGCTTCCGGAGCCGACCGGGCTTACATCTGTCTGGAAGACAATAAACCGGAGGCTGCAAAACGATTGAACGACATCCTGGAAAGTGCCAAGCAATCCGGTGTCTTGGAGGAATCACAGAATATAACCGTACAGGTTCTCCCGACACAATACCCGCAAGGCGGCGAACGCCAGCTCATACAGGCGGTATTGAAGCGTGAAGTGCCTATGGGAGGACTTCCTGCAGATGCGGGAGCCATCGTTTCTAATGTTGGAACTGCAAAAGCTGCCGCAGACATGATTCTCGGCAATCATCCTCTCACGAGACGAATCGTGACCGTCACCGGCATGGTGAAGCATCCCGGGAATTTCCTGGTCCCTGTAGGAACTTCCGCGAAGGAACTGATTGCACTCTGCGGAGGCGTGACCACAGATAAGAACCGGATTATCGCCGGAGGACCTATGACCGGTCCATGCGTCGCTTCCGATTGGAATGGCGAAACAGAACTCTTCTATATTACAAAGAGTACGTCCGGCATTCTCGTGCTGCCACAGGTTGACTACGAAGAACAGCCTTGTATCCGTTGTCTCGGATGTGAGAATGTATGTCCTGCCGGACTGACTCCTTACAAGATTGAATATGCCTTTTTAGAAGAGGACTATGATTTATGTGAAAAGCTCTACGCAAGCGAATGTATCGCATGCGGATGCTGTTCCTTTACCTGTCCTGCGAGACGCGAGCTCTCACTTCGCACACGACAGGCAAGGGATATCGTAAAACAGAGAATACGAGAAAGGGCGGTGACAAAATAATGGGAAAAGCAAAAACAATCAACGGGCCGCATCTTCGCCCCCCGAACACAACAAGATACATTATGGTAAACGTAGCGATTTCCCTCGTTCCGGCTCTTCTCGGCGCTATATACTTTTTCGGACTGAGAGCCTTGAACTTAACTGCGCTCTCCGTCGCGACTTGTATCGCAACCGAATATCTCTGGCAGAAACTGACGAAGAAACCGGTCACAGCCGGAGACTTCAGCGCCGTTGTAACCGGCATGCTCCTGGCATTTAATATGCCTGTAACCGCGCCGGCATGGGTCGTATGCGCAACGAGCGTATTCAGCATCTTATTTGTAAAGCAGATGTTCGGAGGAATCGGAAATAACTTTGTCAATCCGGCGCTTATGGGACGTCTCCTCGCCATGATTGTATGGCCGGGAACCGTCATGCAGTATGTAGCCCCACTTACGTTGGAAGCAGACGCCGTATCTTCCGCTACCGTACTCGGAGTTGTGAAAAATGGCGGAGAAGCCGGTTACAGTTACTTACAGATGTTCTTAGGTGAAACACCGGGCGCACTTGGAGAGACAAGTAAATTGCTCCTACTGGTCGGATTTGGTTACATGTGCTATATGGGTATCGTAAATGCGGAAGCTTCCCTTACCTATATCGCCACCGTATTAATCCTGACTTTCATCTTCGGACCGAACGGATTCTTTACCGGAGATATTCTTTTGAATCTCTTCGGCGGAGGCTTGATTCTGGGAGCATGCTATATGCTGACGGACTATGTCTTCGTCTCCCGAAGAGGACGGCTCTTGTATGCCGTAACCGCCGGTGTAATTACGGCTGCGATTCGTATTTTCAGCCAATACCCGGAAGGAATCTGTTTCGGTATCCTGACTGCCAACTGTCTGGCCGGAGGATTATCGATTCTTTATAAAAAACACATATACGGAACAAAACAAGCATAAGGAGAACTACAATGAAAAATAAAAACGTAAAAGGAATTGTGGCGCTTGCCATCGTGACTGCCCTTTCATTCGGCGTCATCATCGGTTCCAATAAACTTTCAAAAAATATGACCGGAGATGCCGGAAACGAAACTGCAAAAGTTACGGAAGAATTAGAGCTAAACGGCGCTGAAGGCATCGACAAAGCCGTAAAAACAGAAAATGGCTACGTGGTGACAGTCCGCCAGAAAGGTTATGGCGGGGATATCGTGATGAACGTTTCTTTCGACGATACAGCCTCTACAATTACAAAGCTTGAAATCGCAGAGCACAATGAGACAGAAACACTCGGCGCGAAAATCGTAGAAGAGGATTTCTTAAAGCAATTTGACAATGTCAAGGCTCCGGTCTATCTTCCGGGCATGTCACTAGAATCGGATGGAAGCGCTCCTGAAAAAGAGGACGTCTTGAAAGATGCCGCTCTTACCGACGGAACGTTCTCGGCAAAAGGAGAGCCGGATTCCAACGGATTTACTGACGAAGTGACATTAACGGTAAAAGACGGCAAGATTACGGCGATAAACTGGGACTCTGTCATGGAAGACGGAACAAAGAAAAGCGTCATGTCTGAAAACGGCCAGTATACGATGACAGAAGATGGACCGACATGGAAAGCACAGTCTGAAGCTCTGGCTGCCGCTTTGATTGAGAATCAGTCCCTCTCCTTCTTCAATGTAAATGCCGAAGGAAAGACAGATGCCGTATCCGGCGTAAGTATCGCAATCAGCGGATTCGTAAATCTTGCTGAAAAATGCCTGATGGAATCCGCAGGAATCGAAGTCGAAGCCGCGTCTTCAGAAGCTCCTTCCCAGGACGGCACACAGATTGACGCCATTTCCGGAGCAACAGTTTCATCTACCGCTGTTGTGACAGGAATCCACAACGCATATGAATTTCTGCAGAACGCAAAATAAGGGAACGGAGGATTTTCTATGAAGTTAAAATATCCGGCAGAAGCGTTTGCCCTCGGTATCATCCTGTTTTCCGCAGGAATGAAGGAAGCATTTGCGGCTGGAGTCCTGCTGATTGTATCTGTAGTATTTGCAGAATTTTTAAAGAACCTTTTAGAGAAAACGGTGCCTGCGTGGAGCCTTCATGCCTGCACGTATCTCTCAACAGGAACGATTTGCTCTTCCGCATTCCTCGTGAGCTTCGCTTTTTTAGGAAATGCGCTGACAACGGGAACATGGCTTATGACCTTTCTTGCAGGACTCCTCTGTGCACGCCATGTCCTTACTGACACGATTGATGGAGAATATGGGGAACTCTTCCTGGAATCCGCATTTGCCTGGGGATTCTGGATTCTTCTCGCCATCATCCGCGAATTCATGGGAAGCGGAATGGTATTTGGAAATATGATTCAGGATGGACTTGCCTTCCAGTCGAAGGCATTCCTCGGAAATACTTTTGCCTTCCTGACCGCCGGACTTGTTCTGGCATTTACAAACGGTGTCTTAAAGAAAAACTGCCGCGGACTAAACAACCTGTTTGTTGTAATACCCGCTGCCATCCTCGTAAGACCATTTACGATAGCCAGCCTTACAGGAATCTGGGAATATGTAGGAATCGCCTGGACAATTATCGTTCCGATTCTCCTCTTCCTGTCTGTAAAACAGATTTTAAAATTCTCCAAAGTAAGTAACGCTTACCGCGGACTTCCGGCAGACCTCTTGGCAACCGGATTCATCTATATGATTTTGAGTATCTACTAAAACTAACAGCCCGGACACTTACACATCCGGGCTGTTTCTGATTTTCATACATATTCTTTATACATTTTTCCCCATTTCATATGCTTTCTGAAGCGCCGGATGATTTCCCATCTCTCCCGCTCCTGCCACACCGCCTGCAAAAACGGTTCCTTTTAATTTTACATTTTCAAAGCAGTCAATCCACCCCTGGACTCCCTGAACCGCTTTTTCATCCACGCCTTCCTCATCTTCCGCTGCAGTTGAAAGGACATAAACCTCACGAAATTCATAATCTGCAGTATAAAGCGAATTCGCCCGGTCAATCAGCGTCTTCATCTGACCGCTCATCTCATAGTAATAAATCGGAGTTGCCCACACAACAACCTCTGCCATTCTGATTTTTTCCGTAATCGCAAGCGCATCATCTTGAATCACACACTTTCCAACCTTATGACAGACAAGGCATCCTTTACAAAAGGCAATCGACTTTTCTTTTAAAGAAATCTTCTCCACCTCATTTCCGGCCTCCTGCACTCCTTTCATAAATGCATCCGCCAGACGCTCTGAATTGCTGTTGTTTCTTAAACTTGTACTGATGATTAATACTTTTTTTGACATTTTAATTTCCATTCCTTCCCTTTTTCACATGATTTGATAGCTTCGGAATACTGTTTACGTTTACCAATAACCGCCAGAGATTCGGTAAAATTTTTAAAAAAAGTGGTTCAAAAAGCACAAATAGAATTAGAAAGTGCTGACCGGAAAGCTCCGTATTAAAATACCTGCACTTCTCCCGCCTCTTCACAACCAAGTTCTTTCTTCAAATCCATAAAATATTGTCTCTGCTGCTTCCTCAAATACACACCAACAAATGGTTTCATATACAATTTCTTGGCAGTTACACTTTCGGTAAAATCCAATGTTGTGTTTCCTCCATGGGATAAAAAACGTCCAATCCAAACTCCTTTGATATTCTTATTCTCTAATTCAAATCTCCAGAGCTTATGCTTTTCCTTTCGTGTGATTTTAAAAATCGTTGGAATCCCATTCTTTGAATACTCGATAAACCTGCATCCATCCAGAATCTTAATTCTTTCGATATCACTTCGCCACTCATACGAATCTAAGTCTGTTACTGTGTTCCAGACTTTTTCGATTGGACATAAAAATGTAACTTTGACATTTGCAGTTGCCATAACATCGCCTCCTACAATAAATCAAACTCTCTCAACAGTTTTTCCAGGTACTCCGGCTCTTCCGATGCTTTTTTCAAATCATCCAAACGATTTTTCTCTACTAAAATTTGAATCAACTTAGACATGAATTGCTTGCCCTCCGTCACTCCCTCAGATTTTCCCAGTTTTTGTCCCTCTTCAAATGCTTCTTCCCTCTGCACTTCGATATCTTGTTCATAATTATATTCTGACATCAACATATTCACCACTTCGCTTCCCTTTTTTCTGAGATAGGCTGACAAGCAACATAACCAGAATGGTTGTATAAAAGCATATCACCATATCCTACAAAACACAATATAAAAATACAAAAAAGTCGGCATGAACGGATTTCTCCGAATCATGCCGACTTTTTGTATTTATTCTTATTTGTTCAATCCCATTTCTTCTCTTACTTCGATGAAGCATTTTACGATGAAATCGATATCTTCTTTTGTATGGCTTGCACATACCTGTGTACGGATTCTTGCTTTTCCCTTCGGAACTACCGGATAGGAGAACGCTACAACGTACACGCCTTTTTCCATCATACGTTTTGCAAATTCTGCCGCTGTCTTCTCATCATAGAGCATAACCGGTACACATGGATGTGTTCCAGGAATGATATCAAAGTTGTTCTCAACGAGAAGGTTACGATAGTAAGCTGTCACTTCCTCTAAGTGGTCGCGAAGTTCTGTGCTTTCGCTTAACATATCGAATAATTCCATACTTGCACCTGCGATAGCCGGAGCTAAAGAGTTAGAGAATAAGTATGGACGGCTCTTCTGACGAAGGATATCTACGATTTCCTGTCTTGCTGCTGTGTATCCGCCGGATGCTCCTCCGAGAGCTTTTCCTAATGTACCTGTGATGATGTCTACACGTCCTTCTACGCCGCAGTGTTCTGCTGTTCCACGTCCATGTGCTCCGACGAATCCAACTGCATGGCTGTCGTCAACCATAACGAGAGCGTTGTATTTGTCAGCAAGGTCACATACGCCTTTTAAGTTACAGATAATTCCGTCCATAGAGAACACACCATCTGTAGCGATTAATTTTACTCTTGCGCCTGCTTCGTCAGCTTCTTTTAATTTTGCTTCCAAATCTTCCATATCGTTGTTTTTGTAACGGAAACGTTTTGCTTTACATAAACGAACACCGTCGATGATAGAAGCGTGGTTTAATTCGTCGCTGATTACTGCGTCGTCTGCTGTTAAGATTGTCTCGAATAATCCTCCGTTTGCATCGAAGCATGAAGAGTAAAGGATTGTATCGTCCATTCCTAAGAAATCAGAGATTTTCTTCTCCAACTGTTTGTGGATATCCTGTGTACCACAGATGAAACGTACGGAAGCAACTCCGTATCCTCTCTCATCGTATGTTCTCTTAGCGGCATCGATTAATCTCTGGTTATCGCCAAGTCCTAAGTAGTTGTTTGCACACATGTTGAGAACTTCTCTTCCATCCTCTAATTTTACTTTTGCTCCCTGTGCAGATGCGATTGGAGCTTCTCCTTTAAAAAGGCCTGCTTCTTTGATTTCTTCTACCTGTTTTGAGTAGATGCTCAAAATATCATTTTTACGTGCCATTTTTCAATCAATCCTTTCTATCAATACTTATAATAATCTAAACTTACTGTGCCTGATATTCAAGCTGGTCTAAATCTTCCCAGTTCAGGATTACTTTTCCTGACTGTCCGGAAATCATTGCGTCAAATCCAGCTTTGTAATCTTTGATATTCATTCTGTGTGTGATGATATCAGAGATGTCAAGTCCTGCCTGAAGCATTGTTGTCATCTTGTACCATGTATCCCATACTTTACGTCCGTAGATACCGCGAATGTTAAGACCATTCCAGATAACTGTCTCCCAGTTGATTGTTGCATCCGGTCTCTGAAGTCCGAGAACAGCAATCTTTCCACCATGTTTCATATTATTTACCATGTCGCGGAATCCTGCCTGTGCTCCTGACATTTCCATACCAACGTCGAAACCTTCTGTCATACCGATTTCTTTCATCACGTCTTCCAGTTTCTCGTTTGCAAGGTTTACTGTTCTTGTTGCGCCGAGCTTCTTAGCAAGGTCAAGACGGTACTGGTTGAAGTCTGTAATCACAACGTGTCTTGCTCCTGCGAATTTTGCGATTGCCGCTGCCATGATACCGATTGGACCTGCTCCTGTAATCAGCACGTCTTCTCCGAGTACTTCGTAAGAAAGCGCTGTATGTGTCGCATTTCCGAATGGGTCAAAGATTGCGTACATCTCTTCTGGAATCTCCGGGTTTGTCGGCCATACGTTCTCAGCCGGAATTACAAGGTATTCTGCGAAAGCACCATTGCGGTTTACACCAACACCTTTTGCATCTTTACAGTTTTCTTTATGTCCTTCCAGACAGTTACGGCATTTACCACATACGATGTGGCCTTCACCGGAAACGATATCTCCGATTTTGTATCCTGTTACGCCGCTTCCCATCTCAACGATTTCACCAACATATTCGTGACCTGCTGTCTGTCCTACGGCAATTGTGTGCTGTGCCCACTCGTTCCACTGATAAATATGTACGTCTGTTCCACAGATGGCTGTTTTATGAATTTTGATTTTTACATCATTTGTTCCAACTTCCGGAATATCAACTCTTTTTAATGCGAGTCCCGGAGCTGCCTCTTCTTTTACAAGTGCCCACATTTTGTTATCGCTCATTTTGATTCTCTCCTGTCTTTTAGGTGTTATTTACATTTCTAATGTTTTGTTAAGCACATTTTACCGCATTTTATCTAAAAGTTCAAGTAAAAAATCCGCTTATCACAAACATTTTAATTTTTATGTTTGTGATGAGCGGACATATGTTTTTATTGCTGTTTTTTTTAACGTTTTGATTCCTTCTTTTAAAAATACATATTTTCTATATAAGAATCCTGAAACTTTTCACATAGGGCAAGCGAAATTTCTTTCGAACACTTTCGTATGTTCTCGATATTCTCTTTCGCATCACGCTCCAACAGATATTGGATAGCTCCTTGAAGCGAGCTGTTTCCAATTGCTCGAAGCTTCTCTTCACATAGTTTCGGAAACAGCCCCATCCTGCAGGCATTCTGCACATTGAGCGTATATCCGAATCCCCCTGCGATGTAAATCGTATCTATCTCCTCAGAATCGATTCCGTATTCGTGAATGAGCGTCTCAATCCCTGCACGTACCGCCGCCTTTGCAAGCTGAATTTCCCTAACGTCTTTCTGATAGAATCGAATGGATTTTTCTTTTTCCGTAATACAAATCCCCTCTTCCTCGTATACTTCATCCAACAAACCGGTCTTGTCCATCCACCCACGCTCCAGAATCTCTGCCATTATGTCAATCACTCCGGTTCCACAAATTCCAATCGGCTCTTTCCCTCCGATTGTCTCAATCCGAAAGTCTCCGTTCTCGGATGAAATATGGCTGATGGCTCCCTGAATACTCCCTGTTCCGCAAGTAATGTTTCCCCCTTCAAATGCGGGGCCTACCGCTGTACTTGCCACCAGAATTTTGTCTTTGTTTCCAATCGCCATCTCCCCGTTCGTTCCAAGGTCAATCAACATCGATATCTTTTCATTTGCGTGAAATCCACACGCAAGCAAGCCTGCAACAATATCTCCTCCGACATACGTTGAAATCCCGGGCAGAATCGTAATCGGAAACTCATACTTTGTTTCGCCGAATAGCCTCTCTGAATCGCTTTCAATCCTATCCAGATTCACCGGGGTAAAGGGATAAACTCCTAACGTTTCGCACGAGTACCCCATCAGGAGATGAATCATGGTTGTATTTCCACTGATTACCATGTGTCCAATCCGCGCTTTCTTTCCTTTCAGAAGTTCCGAAATGCCCCTCTGCAAATCTTCCCTTATCAATTGCTGAAGGTTTTCTTGTTTCCCTGTATTGGATGCATGGATTCGGCTGATAACATCGGCGCCGTAAGCTCTCTGATGGTTCAATGTGGTAAATGTATCTACGACAGAACCATTTTCACACTCAATGAGCTGCATCACAATCGTTGTCGTACCGATATCTGCCACAAGACCATATGACGGTTCCTCTTTCATGATTCCTGATACCGTTTCATCTGTGATGGTTTCTTCTGATGGGGTCTTCCGCACAGAATATTCCGATAACACAGAAAATTTTTCTTCCGCCTCCACAAGAATCCTACATTTCTCCTTCGGAATGGCTTTACATGCAAGACGATACCCCTTTTCTAGTTCAGATATTGTCAGTCTCCTTTGTTCCTCCTCTGTCGGAGAAGGAGCCCCTTCCAAGAAGCGAACCTTACATTTCCCGCACGTTCCACGCCCTCCGCAGACTGCATCCAGATAGATTTCCGCTTCTTGCAGAAGTTCCATAACCGTCTGACCGCACGTTCCTTCTATCTCAATTTCTTTCTCTCCCTGCACAACTGTAGCCAAATATTTCCTATCGTTTCTTGCCTTACATGTCTCAAACTTAATACATCCTTCGCAACGGTGTTCCGTTTCATAAGTCGCGCATCCTTCTTGAAGAACATACACTTGACAATTTGTTTTTAGAGGTTCAAACATCCCGCTTTCTTTTAAATGTAAGCCCATTTCCTCTCCCGCATGTGTCACTTTCCAAGCTGTCTCCTGTATTTCCAGCGGTGCATTGTGCATAGCTTCCAATCTCTCTTTTATTCCAAAGTTTTTCTCTTTGCAGACTTTCATCGCAATATTCTGTACGATTCCATCCACCTGAAACAAGTATTCGTCTGCTATGGCATCGACAAGCATTCCCCTTACATAATGCCCTTCTTCGAAAAGTTCTGTCACAAAATCGCTGATATCCTGTCCGACCGTTTCGATACAAAAAAGACAATCCCCTTCTTCTGGAAGATTCCCGTATTCTAAGATTGCAATCGGATTCAATCTTTCATATGCCTGAGAAACCATCTCTTCATATTCTTTCGAAACATTTTCATATACAGGAGATTCCGGATAACACTCTATCAAACGTAGTACCTTTTCCTTCTGGAGATTAATTTCAAATTCTGTTATTTTCATCTTTCCCCCTACAAATCAAACAGCGACAATTGGTTGGATTCCGGAAGATTCCCGAACAACCCCAAATCCGCCATCAAATCAATCACCGTCTTGCTGACTTTCGTCCTCTGTCTGAAGTCATCCCTAGACAGATACGGACCGTCTTTTGACGCTTCTTCTACCGCTTCCGCCGCCTTATCTCCCATTCCTTCAATGCTGGAAAGCGGCGGCATCAGTTTCCCGTCTATAATCTGGAATTTACTTGCTTTTGCGGTATAAATATCCAATGGAAGAAATTCAAATCCTCTCGCATACATCTCCTGAACAATCTTCATATCTTTCAGAACATCCTGCTCTTTTTTGCTCAGAGAATCGGAACGTTTCTTATAATCCCGCAAATAAAACTCCAGTTTCTCCCGTCCCTGGCACATGAGTTCATAAGAAAATGCCGACGCTCGAATACTGAAATATGCCGCATAGTACGCAAGTGGATAATTCACCTTACAATAGGCGATACGGTATGCCATCATGACGTAAGCCGCCGCATGGGCTTTCGGGAACATATACTTGATTTTCTCACAAGAGCCGATATACCAGTCAGGAACCCCATGTTCTGCCATATCCTTCTTATACTCCGGCCATTCCTTACATTTTCCCTTGGCAACGGTTCCCTTACGGACACGTTCCATAATCGTAAAGGATTCCTCACTGTCCAGCCCTTTATTGATAAGATACGTCATAATATCGTCTCGTGTACAAATGGCCGTTGAAATGGTCGCTTTCCCTTCCTGAATCAATGTCTGCGCGTTGTTCAGCCATACATCTGTTCCATGGGACAGTCCGGAAATACGAATCAAATCGGAAATCGTCTTCGGTTTTGTGTCCACGACCATCTGAATAACAAAGTCTGTTCCGAACTCCGGAATCCCAAGGCAGCCAACCGGACACCCGCCGATATCCTCCGGTTTGATGCCGAGAATCTCCGTTCCCGCGAACAACGCCATCACGCCTTTATCATCCAGCGGAATCTTCGTGGCATCAAACTTCTCTCCCGTTAAATCTGTAATCAAATCTTCCAGCATACGAATAATCGTCGGGTCATCGTGCCCGAGAATATCGAGCTTCAACAAGTTATGGTCGATAGAGTGATAATCGAAATGCGTCGTAATAATGTCCGTCGTCATATCGTTGGCCGGATGCTGTACCGGAGTGAAGGAGTTGATATTCTCACCATGCGGAAGAACGATAATTCCTCCCGGATGCTGACCGGTACTTCTTCGGATTCCCGTACAACCTTCCACAATTCGTTCAATCTCACATTTTCTCTTTCTTGCGCCTCGTTCTTCGTAATAGTTTTTCACGAAACCATATGCGGTCTTATCCGCCAGCGTACCGATAGTTCCTGCTCGGAACGTCTGACCGGTTCCAAAAATCACTTCCGTATATTTATGTGCATGGCTCTGATAATCTCCGGAGAAATTGAGGTCGATATCCGGCTCCTTATTCCCTTTAAATCCAAGGAATGTCTCAAACGGAATATCGAATCCGTCTTTCGCAAGCGGCTCCCCGCAGACCGGACATTTCTTATCCGGCATATCCCATCCGGAAAGACCGGAATAGGCACGAACTTCCTCCGATGTGAAGTCACTGTAATGGCATTTTTTACAATAGTAATGGGGACTCAGCGGATTTACCTCCGTAATTCCCGCCATCGTGGCGACAAACGAAGAACCAACCGAGCCTCGGGAACCTACCAGATACCCGTCTTCCACCGATTTCCACACAAGCTTCTGAGCAATGATATACATCACCGCGAATCCGTTGGAAATGATAGAATTCAGTTCTCGTTCCAATCGCTCCACAACCACGTCCGGAAGATTCTCCCCATACATACTGTGGGCTCTTTCATAACAAATATCTCGTAAAGTCTGGTCAGAATTCTCGATAACAGGCGGGCATTTATCTGGACGGACAGGGGACATCTTCTCCACCATGTCCGCAATCTTATTCGGATTGGTGATGACGATTTCCTCCGCCTTTTTAGAACCGAGATATTCAAACTCCTCCAGCATTTCTTCCGTCGTGCGAAGATATAACGGCGCCTGGTCGTCCGCATCATCGAACCCTTTTCCGGTCATGATAATTCTTCGATATACTTCCGTTTCCGGGTCCAGGAAATGTACGTCGCATGTTCCAACCACCGGTTTCTTAAATTGCTCCCCTAACTTTACAATTCTTCGGTTCAGATTCCGAATATCCTCCATGGAATTCACATTCGAGATTCGGTTGCTCTCAATCATAAACTTATTATTCCCGAGCGGTTGAATCTCCAGGTAATCATAAAAATTCACAATCCTTGCAATCTGTTCTTCCGAACGGTCATCCAGAAGCGCCCGATAAAGTTCTCCCGCTTCGCAGGCGCTTCCGATAATCAGGCCCTCCCGGTATTTCATCAACTCACTCTTCGGAATACGAGGAACACGACTGAAATATTTTAAATGCGACATGGAAATCAAGGTATAAAGATTCACTCTTCCCACATCATTCTTCGCAAGGATAATGACATGGTAAGACGTCATCTTTTTGACTGCATCCGGATTGGTTGCCCCGAATTCATTGACTTCTTTTAAAGTTGTAATCTTCCTCTCCTTCAGCATCTCCACGAATTTCACGAAAATTTCCGCCGTCGCGGCTGCATCATCCACCGCCCGGTGGTGATTCTCCAGAGATATCCCCAACGTCTTTGCAACCACATTGAGTTTATACCTGGATAGAGTCGGAAGAAGTACGCGCGCCAAAGCAACCGTATCGACAGAGACAAGCTTCCTCTCCATCTTCTGCCGCTTTAAATTCGCCTCGATAAATCCCACGTCAAATCCCGCATTATGTGCAACCAAAGACGCTCCCCCTACAAATTCCATGAACTGCGGAAGTACCGTCTCAATCGTAGGCGCATCCATAACCATCGCATCTGTAATACTTGTCAGTTTCGTAATCTCAAACGGAATCGGAATCTGGGGATTCACAAACGTACTGTAGCGGTCCACGATTTTCCCTTTCTCTACTTTCACCGCGCCAATCTCAATGATTTTGTCTCTCACAGAACTGAATCCTGTCGTCTCGATATCAAATACCACATACGTATCATCCAGCGTCTCTTCTCCTGCGCCGACTGCGATGTCCGTCATATCATCGACCAGATATCCTTCCACACCGTAAATGACTTTAAACGGGTCATCCTTATCCAGCGTCTCGATATAATGATTCGCATCCGGGAATGACTGCACCACGCCATGGTCCGTAATCGCAATCGCCTTATGTCCCCAGTCGTGTGCGCGTCTTACGATATCTTTTACTTCAGACACTCCATCCATATCGCTCATCTTCGTATGACAGTGAAGTTCCACTCGTTTCACCGGACTCGTGTCCTTTCTCGTTATCACAAAGTTCGGAATCTTCTTAATACCCGTCACCGAACCAATCGTCAATTCCCCGTCGAATTTATCAATGGTTGTAACCCCTTTAATCTTGAGGAACGCCCCCTCCTTCACCTCGGCAAGAATCTCCGGAAGCTGTTCATTTCTCGTAAACATCTTCACCATAATCGTATCCGTAAAATCTGTTACCGCAAACATGATAATTGTTTTCTCATTGCGGATTTCTCTCGTTTCAAAGCTGATGACTTTCCCGCGAATCGTAATCTCTCCCATCTCGCTCACCACCTGAGAAAGTTCGATTGCTTCATCTTCAAATCCACGTCCATAGACAACCGTCGGGTCATCCGACCTCTTCACCGGCTGGTATTCACGCTTCTTAAACTCACTCTTCTGGAATGGTTTTTTCTCAAACTTCGATACAGATTTCCCGTTTTCTTTTCCAAGTTCTTTCTGTTCTTTTTTCTCTTCCCTCGCTTCTTTTACTTCCTGTATATGTTCTTGATGGCGCGCCCTGTTTCCATCCACAATCGCATTGATTTCCTGCTGAAGCTGCAATTCATTGTATTTCTTATACTTGCTCTCCTTCGCTTTCTCATACACAACTCGGACTTCTACCGGCACATGACATCTTTCTTGAAACACCGTACGAATCAATTCCACAATCGCCTCTTGTTTTCCCTTGGCGATGATGCTGTCTTCCATTGTAAGACAAAGAATCCCTTCTTCCTCAAACCGGTACTTCGTATTTAGAAACATGTTGTATTCCACCATGCTCCGCGCCTTCAATTCATCCAAAATACTGTCGCGGTATTCCCGCATCAGATTCTCCGGCGTATACTGCCCCGACAACAAAAAGTTTTCAAAAATATAAATGGCAATCGGCATCCTTGCAAACAACTGCTCTTTTATCATCATTTCCATCTCATAAATACGCGATTTGCGAATCAAATGTGTGCTCAACAGATAGATTCTCAAACAATCTTTTGAGGAAGTAGTCGATACTTTCGTCACTTCTACTTCCTCAAATAAATTCCTCATATCCTGCTGCACCTGCAAAGATGGAAACACATCAAAAAAACGTTTTCCCATTCTATTTTCCCCAATTTAACAGCTCTTCTCTTAATGTTTCCAACAAGGCTTCTTCTTTCACTTTCTTTACAATCTCGCCCTTTTTAATCAAAAGCCCTTCCCCAATTCCTCCGGCGATTCCGATATCCGCTTCCTTCGCTTCTCCCGGTCCATTGACCACGCATCCCATCACCGCAACCTTAATGTCAAGCGGGATATCCTGCACCATCTCTTCCACCTGATTCGCCAGTCCGATTAAGTCAATCTTCGTTCGTCCGCAAGTCGGACAGGATACCACTTCGATTCCGCCTTTCCGAAGTCCCAGTGTTCTTAAAATCAGCTTCGCAGACTTAATCTCCTCCAGCGGGTCTCCGGTCAAGGATACGCGGATGGTGTCACCGATTCCTTCGTGGAGAATGATTCCAAGTCCGACGGAAGATTTGATATTGCCGGACAGAATCGTTCCTGCCTCCGTAATCCCCACATGCAATGGATATGGACACTCTTTGGCAATCAGTTCATGCGCCTTCACGCACATCAAAACGTCGGAAGACTTGATGCTTACTACAAGATTATCATATCCCAGTTCTTCGATAATACGCACCTTGTCAAGGGCGCTCTCCACAATCCCTTCCGCTGTCACTCCTCCATATTTCTCCACGAGATTTTTCTCCAGAGAACCGCTGTTCACCCCGACGCGAATCGGGATGTTATATTCTTTCGCCTTATCTACGACCGCCTTGACTCTGGAAATATCTCCGATATTTCCCGGATTGATTCGAATCTTATCGGCGCCATTTTCAATCGCAGCAATTGCAAGACGATAATCAAAATGAATATCTGCCACAAGCGGAATGTGAATCCGTTTTTTTATCTCCCGAAGCGCTTCTGCCGCCTCCATCGTCGGCACTGCACAGCGGATAATCTCGCATCCGACTTTCTCAAGAGCCAGAATCTGTGCAACCGTTGCCTCCACGTCTTCTGTCCTCGTATTTGTCATAGACTGAATCGCAATCGGATTCCCACCGCCAATCGCCACGTTTCCAATATGAATTACTTTTGTATCGTCTCTTCGCATGTTCCAAAACCTCCTGTTTCTCAATCATGTTTATAAAAGGGACGTTATATCAACGTCCCCTTTTGATTTTCCTATTCTTTTTCAAACACCATCTGGTCTCCGTACTCTCTCTCTGCCAACGTAAGCTCTCCTTGATTCATATTATAGTCAAATGTATTATCAAGAACTCCTACTTCTGCGAGAATTGCATCTTCTGAAAGCTTCCCATCCGATGCCTTAATCGTCTTCTGAATCTCGTCTGAATCCAGTTTAAACGCTATCGTCTTCGCATCTTTTTCAATGGTATAATTCAAATCCACCTTGATATTGGATGTCTCGCCCATATCCGGCAAAAAGGCAGTCGCTGTTCCTCCCTTATGGATGGTAAGCTTCAAATTCGTATCCTGACTTATCCACGTTCCTTCCAACGGATTCCCCGCAAATAATGTAAACAAAAAGTAAGCGGCTACAATTACGATAACTGCAGTTGCCACCGATGTTACGATGCGCCATGCCTTACTTCGTTTTTCTTCATCATTTTTTGCTATTATCATGTCATATTCCCCTTTAACTGTCTTCTTACCTATAAATTATAAGGAGTTTCGGGGAGAGTGTCAACGGGAGAAATATTAAGAATGTTTTACAAAAATAATTCTTTGACAGCCGGATAAATTTTTCTGAACTTCTGATACCTCTCTTCGTATTTCGAAACTATCTCTTCCTCCGGCTCTATCGTATCTATGACATGCACCAGTTGTTTCGCCGCTGTTTCCACATCCGGATATTCTCCACATCCAACTGCCGCAAGAATCGCACCGCCCAAAGCCGGTCCTTCTTCACTTTCGATTACATCTACCTTCAGATTCAGGACATTTGCAATAATCTTTTTCCAAAGCGGACTCTTTGCCCCGCCTCCGCAGATTTTCGTTCTCTCAATCTGAATTCCCAGACTTTTCGCAACTTCCAGCGAATCCCGAAGTCCGAATGCAACGCCCTCTAAAACGGCTTGTGTCATCTCTTCACGAGTTGTATCCATACTCATACCGATAAACATGGCTCTCGCTTTCGGGTCATTGTGCGGGGAACGTTCCCCCATCAAATACGGAAGATAGAACACTTGGTTTTCTCCCAGTTTTACAATTCCTTCCTGTTCTTCCTGATAGTCTTTCGTCTTTAAAATCTCCTCCGACCACCACTTATTGCAGGAAGCCGCGCTTAACATGCATCCCATCAGATGATAATTGCCGTCCGCATGCGCGAATGAATGCAGCGCATTATGTTCATCTACCCCAAACTTTCTGCTGGAAATAAAGATGGTTCCGGATGTTCCAAGGGAAATATTACACATGCCATCCCCTACGGTTCCGGTTCCCACTGCCGCAGCCGCGTTATCGCCTGCCCCTGCAATCACCTTCACCGATTCCGGCATTCCAAGCTTTCCTGCGATTTCTCTGCTCAATGTCCCGACCACTTCATAACTTTCATATAATGTCGGAAGCTGGCTTTCACTGATTCCACAAATCTTCAGCATCTCTTTCGACCAACACTTATGCTCCACATCCATCAGAAGCATCCCGGACGCATCCGATACATCTGTGCAGAATTCCCCGGATAATCGATATGCAAGATAATCCTTCGGAAGCATGATTTTACAAATCCTCGCGAAATTTTCCGGCTCATTCTCTTTCATCCAAAGAATCTTAGGTGCCGTAAATCCTGCGAAGGCGATATTGGCTGTATATTCCGATAATTTTTCTTTCCCGATTCCTTCGTTCAGGTAATTCGTCTCCTTTTCGGTACGCCCGTCATTCCAAAGGATTGCCGGACGTATGACCTGATTCTCTTCATCCAGAACGACCAGACCATGCATCTGACCTCCAAAACTGATTCCGCCGATTTTTTTCTTGTCACATTCCGCAACCAGCTCTTTCATCCCTTCCATAGATTTCTCAAACCAATCCTCGGGATTCTGTTCTGACCACCCCGGATGTGGAAAATAAATCGGATATTCTTTAGAAACAATTTTTTTGATATTTCCTTTCTCGTCCATCAGAAGTAATTTTACCGCCGACGTACCTAAATCTACCCCAATATATAACATAACACGTTCCTCCACTGTCACAGAATTTATTCTTTACCTGGTTCTATTTTGTGATACTGTCTGCAAATCCTCTCTAGCGCTTCTTTCAAATATGACCGGGATGTGGCAATATTGATTCGGATAAAAGAATCCGTATGCTTTCCATACCGGCTTCCCATATAGACAGACACTTTTGCCTCCCGAATAAAAAAGTTTTCAAGAGCCTCCGGTGTCATATGCAGTTTTTCGGTATCAATCCACGCCATGTAAGTCCCCTCCGATGGTATCACTTCAAATGCCGACATATATTTCTGAAAATATTCTACAAGCATCCGATAATTTCCTTCCAGATAAGAATTGACTTGAGGAATCCAATCATCACATTTTGTATAAGCAGCTTCTAAGATTCCCGCCGCAAAGATGTTCGGATTGTGAAGTCCCCACCGGTGGATGATTTCTTTCATCTTCATCCGAATCTTCTCATCCGAAATTATCACATTCGACAGAATCACCCCGGGCACATTGAAGGTCTTCGTGATGGAATTGCACACAATCAATTGTCCGTTCAATTCTTCTGCAAACTGTAGCATGGAGTGAAATTGATATCCTTCCTTCACAAAATCAGCATGGATTTCATCGGACACTAACAGTAAACCATATTCCCTGCATAACAGCGCAATCTCCCGAAGCTCTTCTTGTCTCCACACCCGTCCCGTCGGATTATGCGGATTGCAAAGCAGCATCATTTTTACTGCGATTCCATTTTTCTTTGCCTCATCCATCTGTTTTCTTAATTGTACAAAGTCCATATGATATCGTCCATGCTCTAAAACGAGCGGACTTTCTATCATGGTTCTTCCATACTCTTCTACTGCGTTTTGCAACGCCGTATAGGCAGGCGTATGGAGCACGATTCCATCTCCGGGATTCGTAAACGTCTCCACCGCCATATTCATCGCCATATTAATTCTCGGGGAAAACACAACCCATTCCGGTTTTATCGATTCCCCATATTGTCTTTCCATCCAATTACAAACCAGAGTTTCATAATTTTCCGGCCATATCGTATAACCGAATACACCCTTTTTTATAATATCTTCCATCGCATCTAAAATAGGTTGTGGCGAACGATAATCCATGTCCGCCACACCAAGATGCATCACATCAGACCCGAACAGCGCATCCATCTCGTCAAACTTCGCGCTGTTTGTATGTCTTCTGTCAATCTGTTCATCAAAATGATATTTCATAACTTATCCCTTTACTGCACCTGCCATTGAACTTTCCAGAATCTTCTTAGAGCAGAACATAAATAAGATTAAAATCGGAATCACCGAAAGGGCAACGCCTAAATAGATAACCCCGTAGTCCGTCTTATAAACACCCTGCATCTGCTGTACAAGAATCGGAAGCGTGAATTTCTCTTGAGAGAATAATAGAATCGATGGTTGTACATAGGAGTTCCAGCATCCCACAAATGTAAAAATAGCCTGTGTTGCCACACCCGGGATAATGACCGGGAAAATAATCTTATTAAAGATTTTAAATTCATTACATCCATCAATCCTTGCACTTTCCATCAATTCATCCGGCACATACGCATCAATATACTGCCGAATCCAGTATACCATAACCGGCGTTGCAAAGCTCGGCATTAAAATAGAAATATAATTATCCAGAAGACCAAGCCCATTCATCTCCTGAAAATATCCAATGATTCCAAGCTGTCCCGGAAGCATCATTGTCGCCAATACAACCCAGAATAACACTTTGTTCCCTTTGAATTTATATTTTGCAAATCCATAAGCAGTCAACGCACCGATATAAGTAGAAATCAGCGTATATGTTACCGATAAGAAAATACTGTTCCCGAGTCCTCTCCAAATATCCACGTTATCCTGCAGCCGGTGATAATTGTCCATCAGGTGGCTTCCCGGCACCATCTGGAAGGAAGTCGCCAACGCCGCATTATCATGTGTACAACCAATCAGCATATTGTAAAACGGTACGATACTGATGATTGCAAGAAACACTAAAAATATGTATGTCAAAATCCGGTAGATTTTTGCACGATTTTCTTTTTTACTTCTCATTTAATACTGCTCCTTCTTCCCTGTTGTATATTTCATGAAAATAATTGAAAATACAATAATAATCACAAATAATCCATATGAAATTGCTGCACCATATCCGTAATCCAGATTCGTAAAGGCAATATTATACATATACATTACCATCGTAAGAAGCGATGCTTTCGTTCCTCCCGTCGCGCCTCCAAACGTATACGGAAGGTCGAAAATCTGAAGTCCACCGATAATGGATGTCACAAATGCAAATGTCATAATCGGACGCATGAGCGGGAGGACAATTTTGAAAAACGTCTGCGTCTTCGTCGCTCCGTCTACTTCTGCCGCCTCAAACAGTTCGTATGGAATCCCTCGGATACCCGCCGTAAATATGATGGTGTAATATCCAAAATATTGCCAGAATAAAACTGCCGCAACGATAAGCTGTGATAAAATCGCGCTTCCCTTCCAGTTAATCGGCTCCGAAATCAAATGCAGCGACTCTAATAGCTGATTGACGCTTCCGACTTTCCAGTCAAACAAAAGGCTGAACAAAACGCCTAATGAGACTGCCGTTACAAGATTCGGAAAATAAAATACCGTCTTGAAGAAATTGCTTCCTCTAAGTCTTTTTTGATTCAGTAGAAAGGCAAGTACCAAGCCAAATACCATCTGTGGAATCATAGAAATTAACGCGATAAAAATCGTATTCCCGATGGATTTAATAAACATCGGGTCGTGAATCAACCGTTCATAATTCGCAAGTCCCACGAATTGCTGTGCGCCAAATCCGTCCCATGACATGAAACTTAATTTGAATGTATATAAGATTGGGTATAGTGTAAATGTTAAAAATACAATAATATAAGGCGCGATAAAAAAATACCCTGCGTTATTTTTATTTATCTTCCCTTTTTTACGTTTTGTACTTACTGCAGACACCTTGTGATATTCCTCCTTTTGGAAAAAGCTGCTTCAGCCTGTACTCCTACTGAATACCTTTCTGAAGCAGCCTTGTGTATTCGATTCGCAATCCGCTGAAAGATTACTCGATTTCAATTTCCGGATAAATGTTCTTCATTTCCTCTTTGAATCCTTGTACGGCTTCTTCCGGAGTTGCCTGACCGGTTGCGACAAGGTCCATCTGCGCGGTTGCGCTCGTCCATGCCTGACGGTCATATTTTGTCATCGGGTCTCCTTTTACGTTCTTCGCCGTCTCATAGAAATCTGCAAAATATTGCTGGTCTCCAGTCACAATATCTGTATGACCTTCTTCAATACATCTCTCGATTGCAGGAATATATCCCGGGAAATCTCCCCATGTATTTGCAAGTCCGTTTACAAGATAATCTTCGTTGGATGTCATCGTCTTAATCCATGCCCATGCGGCATCTTTATTTTCGGAACCGGAATACATTCCGTACCATGTTCCACCGTTCTGATAAGGAATCGGAGCCTGCATATAGCCCCATGTGTCTGCTGCCTTCTCCATCTCGTCTGCCGGAATACCCGGTTTGATACAGAAGTTCAGTCCCCATGTCGGAAGACATGTGAGAATAAACATATCTTTGGAGTACATTCCCGATGTCCATCCCGCAGACCACATATCTGCTTCGGCATCTACTTTATTTTTCACGACAGTGTCCATCATTTCATACATCTCAAGCATATAGTCGTCGCTGATAATATGATTGTCTTCGTCTACCCATGCCTGGCCTTTATAGGAAGCGTAAAGTTGTAATACAGATTCCACATCGTCCAGTAATGCTATCTTTCCGCCTGATTTTTCATACACCTGTTTTCCAACTTCTACAATCTTGTCCCAGCTTGATAACATCTCAGCCAGTTCCTTCGGGTCGTCTGTTCCGAGATACTCTCTTGCAAGCGCTTTCTTATACCAGAATCCACCTGGTGTTGACTGCCAGGAAAGTCCTTTTACATTCCCTTCTTTGTCTCTTGAAAGTTCATCTACATACGGAATCATATCTTTGGAAATCTCTTCCGCCCCGTATTGTTCCTGACTCAGATTTTCCAGCATATCCGTCTCTTTATAAACGCCCAGGTCGGAAATCTCGAATGTTGCTACATCCGGCGCGTTCGTTCCGGTACGGAATGCATTCTGAAGTTTTGTCCGGTATTCTTTGGATGGCATAACAGTAACATTTACTTTTACCCCAGGCACAATCTTGTTGAACTCCTCCACATAGAAATTCATCTCGTCCTGGCTCAGATTCGTCCATAGTTCAATAGAACCTTCTGTCTTCGTGACATCTTCTGTTATTTTCTGCTCTTTAGCAGTACCCCCCCCTGGTATTTTTTCTTGGCATTATTACCACCGCATCCGGTAAGCATTGTGGTTGCCGCTAACGTAACAGCCAGAATTTGTGCAAGTCTCTTTTTCATCTTTCTTCCTCCTTTTCAAGTACTTTTCGTATCTTTCTAAGACAGATTATAGCAACCTTTTCACATGCCTACTACCTCTCTCTTAACCTCTCAATGTCACTTTCTTGTCCTTTTTTAATATTTTTCATCATAATCACCTAATACAACAAATATTTTTGTATATATTTTACAATTGTTATTCTTTAAACAATCGTCATTTTATATACAACCTCTCATATTTCATCAACTTTTTTCATTCATTTTCCCATATCTGTGTGATTTTTATAATTGCATTTTTTAGAATCGACGAGAAGAATGTAACAAACTTGCCTTTATAGAAGTATGATAAAATCAAAAGGGACAGGGTAAAATTCAAAAAGGGACAGGGCTCATCGTAAAAGGGGACGTAGTATTTTTTAACTTTACTACGTCCCCTAAATGCAATTATGCTATTCCCAAGGATTTTCCGTTGGATATCGTACGCCTTTCGGCTGATTATATCCAATTTCTTCTACCGGTACTCCGATATATTTAAATACTTCGAACAATGTTTTTCCAAATTTTCCAAAGGCTACCGCGCCATGGTGTGGGAAATTCTTTTCAATTAGAACGTGTCGATAGAATCGTCCCATCTCCGGAATCGCAAAGACTCCGATAGAGCCAAACGAGCGTGTTGCAACCGGAAGCACCTCTCCTTCCGCGATATATGCACGCAATTTACAGTCTGCCGTACTCTGTAATCGGAAGAACGTAACATCCCCCGGAACAATATCTCCTTCCAATGTTCCTTGCGTCACTTCTTCCGGAAGAGACCTTGCCATAATCATCTGATACTTCATCTCACAGAATGACAATTTCTTGAAAGCTGTATTTCCACAATGGAATCCCATAAATGTATCTTTTAATGTATAGTCGAATTTTCCCTTGATATCTTCTTCGTACAGGTCTTTCGGCACCGTATTATTAATATCCAGAAGCGTTACCACATCTTCGCTGACTACAGTTCCGATAAATTCACTTAACGCTCCATAAATATCCACTTCACAGGATACCGGGATTCCCTGAGCTGTAAGACGGCTGTTTACATAGCAAGGGACGAAGCCGAACTGCGTCTGAAATGCCGGCCAGCATTTTCCTGCAATCGCCACATACTCCCGATATCCTCGATGTTCTTCCACCCAATCTTTCAAAGTCAGTTCATACTGTGCAAGTTTTGCAAGAATCTCCGGTTTTTTATTCCCTGCTCCCAGTTCCTCTTCCATCTCTTTTACAATCTCCGGAATCCGGCTATCTCCTTCATGTTTATGAAACGCTTCAAAAAGGTCAAGTTCTGAGTTCTCTTCGATTTCAACTCCCAGGTTATAAAGCTGCTGAATCGGAGCATTGCATGCAAGGAAGTTGAGCGGTCTCGGTCCAAAGCTGATAATCTTTAAACTGTTCAATCCGATTACAGCTTTTGCAATCGGCGCAAATTCATGAATCATATCGGCGCATTCTTCTGCCGTTCCTACCGGATACTCCGGAATATATGCTTTTACATTACGAAGCTTCAAATTATAGCTTGCATTCAACATCCCGCAGAATGCATCTCCTCGTCCTTGTACGAGATTATCTCCCCTCTCTTCCGCTGCCGCAATGAACATCTTCGGTCCGTCAAAATGTTTTGCAAGAAGTGTCTCGGAAATCTCCGGTCCAAAGTTTCCAAGATACACAACAAGTGCATTACATCCTGCTTTCTTTATGTCTTCCAAAGCCTGTACCATATGAATCTCACTTTCTACAATACAGATTGGACATTCATAAATCTCATCATTTCCATATTTTTCCACATAAGCCTGAATCAAAGCTTCCCTTCGCGTTACAGATAAACTTTCCGGAAAACAATCGCGGCTTACTGCAACCACACCGATTTTCAATTTTGGCATATTATTCATATTCTTTTCCTCCTGCATATTTTAACATTTGATATTCTCTCCCCGAAGTCCGACGAACGCCCCTTCTATCTTTGCATCTTCATGTGCTATCAGCCACTTGTTTTTTGCTGCGAGCAGCCTATCTTCTCCACATTCCGAACTTGAAAATGTAAGTTCTGTATTCGTCCCTCTTGGAAGAATAATCACACAACGGAATCCTTGTTCTCCCACCCCACATGGCGCATAATGAAGCGTTGTTGCGTACAATTCTACGGCTGTTCCAGCAGACACATGAAACGCTTCGATTTTCGATGTATCGTATGAAAAATCTTCTTCTACATCCTGCTGCCTTCCCACCAACAATATGATATCGTCTACCGCCACATCCACTTCCGAACATCTGTGATACTCTACGGCATTCAGCGTATCATTGTGACCATTACAGTAACCAACCTGTATCGGTAATCCTCCATACATCCGATTTTGCATGGTTTCCGCCACTTCCAGTTCTTCCAGTTTACCAACAGAAGGCACATAAATCACATCTTCCGGAAACGGAGTATCTTTCATCTCTCTAAGTAACTCCGAACAATCGATATCGTGAATTACTCTTCCATATTTCTGAAAAGAAATATCTGTCACCTCTTGAATCTTCATTCTCCTACCTCTCGATTCTTATTTGTTTCATATTTATTTGCATTCATTATATCAAATCCATGTTTCTATTTTATTCAAAAACTTGTCTACCTGATGTCACTTTCTTGCCATTCTAAAAAAAGAACACAGCCTTCACAAACTGCATTCTCCTTTTCTTTGTTTCCTATATTCACTTGGCAGCACATGATATTTCTTGCGAAACGCTTTCGCGAATGCCTTACTGTTCGCAAATCCATGATTTGCGGCAATCTCGCTCAGCATATGTTCTGTTCCGATGAGCTCCCGGTACGCGCGTTCTAACCGTATATTCTGCAGGTAATCCCGATAGCCTATTTTGGCATATTTCTGGAACATCTTTGACAGATATGTAGGCGAGTAACCGAAAGTCTCCGCAAGACTCTCCAGGGACAATTCTTTCTGATAATTCTCCTTAATATAATCTGTGATATCCGTCAAATGATTCAACTTCTTATAACTTCTGACCGCTTCCGGGCTTACCTCTTCGATGCGGTATTCTTTTACGAGCCAGTATAATAATCGGTAGAATTCGCTTTGCACAAAAAATTCATACCCACATTCCTGCTTCACATACGTCTCATACATCTTCCGGATTAACTCCATCAGCCTTTCATCCTGCACGCTCGGCTCATGAGAAAACGAAATAAACGCCTCGCTCGTATAATAGTGTTCGAAAGCGGTAACCGGTATTTGAAGCACAATCGTATGATTCGGTTTCGGCGAGAAAATAGAATGCACCTCATTCGAATTAATCAGTACAAATTCTCCCGCTTCCAACACATACTCTTCTTCGTTTAGGAAAAATCGAAGTTTCCCTTCAAAGATTGCAAAAATCTCAATCGCGCTATGCCAATGCTTATCTCGGACATAGTTGCCATCCTTCCCCTCAAACACAAACATTTTAAAGGGAAGTCCCTCATTCGGCAAAATAATCTCATGACTATATTCCATCTATTCTCCACCTAATTTGCTTGCCACAAACCATCCTGCAACAAAAGTAATCACGCTGACGCCTACTAACAGGACAGACACTCCACTCCAGTCCGTCTTCATCAGAATCGCAATCGGAGATGCGAGAATTAATCCGATAATTCCGTAGTATGCATGAATCTCCGCTTTTTTGAAAATAAATTCAATCAGTTTGGCAATGGCGAAGATTCCGATAACAACACCAACCCCAAACGGCACGAGAATGCCAAATACTCTGAGAATCTCCGTCGTATTGAATCGAATCAACGCATCAATCAAGTCGTTGATTGTCTCGATAATTGTGTCATAATAGCCTAACAACATCAGCATCATCGAACCGCTCACCCCCGGAACTACCATCGTTGCCGCCGCGATAACACCGACTCCAAAGAGTTTCACTACATTCAGGAATCCAAAACTTACATCCGCTGCATTTCCACCGGATTCTCCTAATACTGCCATGAAAATGACGATTCCGAAGAAAATAAGAAATGGAATGATTTTCCCTACCGTAACCGAATGTCCTTTTACTTTTTTGAAAATAAACGGAAGACTTCCCGCAATCAAACCGCAAAATGCAAAGTTCGTCGGAATCGGATACGTTGCGAGTAAAAATTCAAAGAGTCTGGACAACAGTACAATCGCAAGTCCTGCTCCTGCAAAAATCGGAATCAGAAGCTTCATGCTTTCTTTGAATTCGCTTTTCAAATGCGTAATCGAATGAATCAGTTTATCATAAAGCCCCATAGCAACCATCATCGTGCCGCCGCTCACTCCAGGAATAATATTGGCAATTCCTACAACCATACCTTGTAATATCTTCTTTAACATTTCATGTCCCCTTTGCTATTTTTGTTTATTCTTTTTAGCATTTAGCCAAAATATTTTGCTGCAAGTTCCCGGAACTTCGGCAATGCGTGAACAATCGTCTCATAAGAAACACAATAAGCGATTCTCACATACCCCGGACATCCAAAAGAACTTCCCGGTACCACTAATATATGGTACTCTTTCGCCGCCTCACAAAATTCCTTCTCATCTTCCGCCGGTGTTTTCATGAATAAGTAAAACGCACCTTCCGGCTTCACGCAAAAAAATCCACAGTCCGTCAATCCTTGATACAACGTCTCCCTGTTGCGATTATAGTAAGACAAGTCCGTCTCCTCATACAGACATCGCTCCACCAGCTTCTGTTGTAATGTGGGCGCATTCACGAATCCTAAAATACGATTCGCAACATTTGCCGCCGCATTTACCGTCTCGCTGTCTGACACTTCATCCGGAATCACAAGATACCCAATCCTCTCCCCTGGAAGGGACAGCGACTTGCTATAAGAATAGCATACGAGCGTATTGTCATAATACTTTGTCAAATATGGCACTTCTACTCCATCGTAAGCCAATTCCCTGTACGGCTCATCGGAAATCAGGTAAATATCCTGCCCGTACTCTTTCTGTTTTTCTTCCAGAATTGAAACGAGCCTTTGTATCGTCTCTTCCGAATATACTACCCCCGTCGGATTATTTGGCGTATTCACAATAACCGCCTTCGTTTTCTTCGTAATCTTCTGTGCAAACTCTCCAAGCTTCGGCTGGAAATTCTCGGTGTTCGGGGAAACCTCAACGATAACGCCGTCAAAATTGCTGACATAACTTCTGTATTCTCCAAAATACGGGGCAAATACAATCACTTCATCTCCCGGATTTAAGAGCACTTTAAGCGCCACATTCAGCCCTCCGGCAGCTCCTACCGTCATCGTAATATTTCTTTCCCGGAATGTCGTGCCAAATCTTTGATTCAAAGAATCTGCCACCGATTCTCTCACCGTTTCATATCCCGCATTACTGTTCGTGTAACCATGCAAAGCCAGAGGGTTCTCCTCATTGACAATATCAAGAATCGCCTGTTTCACAGAATCCGGCGCCGGAACATTCGGATTGCCGAGGCTGAAATCATATACATTCTCTGCCCCGTAGATACCCGCAAGGCGATTCCCCTCCTCAAACATCGCACGAATCGCAGAGCTATTCTGCACCATGTATTTCATCTTCTCTGATATCATTGCTCCTGCCCTCCTGTCTTTTTCTGACAAACCCTTTCTCCACAAGAAATGCCGGACGATAGGATAATTTCGCCTTCCGAAGTCCTTCTGCCCCCGTATCTTCCTCCCGGTTCACATACCGGTAGTTCATACATTCATGCTCCACAAACTGCTGATTAATCATCGGATACGCGCCTTGCACATCCGCATACGCCTTCTCAATATGAACGACAATCGTGTCTTCACACAATGCTTCTCCCAACGTAAACGCTACGATTTCTCCGTCCACACGAAGCAGACCGCCTATCAATTCCAACTCTTTGAACAACCGCAGAGAATTCAGCGTCACACACATCTCCGCATTCTTCTCCGGGTCATCCTCACATCCATTCCCATTGCGCCATTTCAACGCCATCTGAAAGCATTCTTCCAGATTTTCTTCCGTTATCGGTTCATAAGACCAGTCTTCATGTTCCGCTTTGAATTTGTTGATATGATTCCGCTTCCCATGCAGTTTCTTTCCGGACAACGTTGCCAGCTTTTCCGATTCGTACACATAATCCGCATCATCTCTGCTGTACTCAATCTCATATCCATCCGGATACCAGGTCCGGAACTGCTCCCAGAATTCCGGCGTCACATTGTACATGCTGAATTCCTGGCCTTGCTCCCCGCAATATTCTTGCAGACATTCAATCGCACGCCTTACGTCATCCGGCTCTCCCGCCGGATAAGCAAACGACATTTCCCCTTCATAGTCACTTCGAAAAACTAATGCATTCTCGACGATTGCATAAGTCACCTGATAGTGTCTGGACCAAAGGTATACGTTTACAAACGTTCTTTCGCAGCTTCTCGACGGGTATTTTCGAAAATAAGACGTAAGCAGCTCTTTGTCAGAAAGCTCCGGCCGTTTAAATTCTATCTCTTTCATATTCCTACCTTCTTCTATTTATGCATGTTATATAAAGCTTCATACACTCCTTTTTGGGCAAGGAGTTCTTCATGTGTCCCTTGTTCCTCAATTCCTTTTTCCGTTAATACAAGGATTCTGCGGGCATTGCGAATGGTTGTCAAGCGGTGCGCAATGACGAACGTTGTACGGTTCTTCGCCAATTCTTCCAACGACTGCTGTACAACTTTTTCGCTCTCATTATCCAACGCGGAAGTCGCCTCGTCAAAAATAAGAATCGGCGGATTTTTCAAGAATACGCGGGCAATCGAGATTCTTTGTTTCTGGCCGCCGGAGAGTTTCGCGCCTCTCTGTCCGATATCCGTATCATATCCGTCCGGAAAACTCATGATAAATTCATGAGCATTCGCTCTTCTCGCAGCACGAATGACGTCCTCATCTGTCGCCTCCGGATTGCCGTAACGGATATTCTCCATAATCGTTCCCGCGAACAGATAGACATCCTGCTGCACGATACCGATATTATTTCTCAAGTCTTCCAGTTTCATCTTACGGATGTCCATACCATCAATCTGGATGCTTCCGTCCGTCACTTCATAAAATCTCGGAATCAAACTGCAAAGCGTTGTTTTTCCGACTCCGGACGGTCCCACAAGCGCCATATATTCTCCCGCCTGAACGTCCAGATTCACATCGTTTAACACGTTCTCATCGCTGTCGCTGTAATGGAACGATACGTGGTCGAATTTGATATTTCCTTCCAATCTGTCCACCGGAACCGCATCTGCGTCATCCTGAATATCCGGCGCAATCGACATCATTTCCAGGAATCGGTCAAATCCGGAATATCCGTTCTGGAACATCTCCGTAAAGTTAATCAACTTCTTCACCGGCTCGATAAAGTTATTAATATAGAGAAGAAATGTAACAAGGTCTGCCACGAGAATCGTCTTATCCACGAGTCCTCTCGCTCCCACAATTAAGACAACCACCGTCACAAGTGTCGTAAGCGCCGTCAATGTGGAGTGATATCCTGCCATGTAGCTGTAGCTAATCTTCTTCGCTGCGACAAAGTTATCATTGCCTTTTTCGAACTTCTTCATCTCAATCTCTTCATTGGCAAATGATTTTACTACACGAATCCCGGAAAGGCTGTCTTCAATCTGACTGTTGATATCCGCAATTCTTGCCCGGTTCCGCTTAAACGCCACCTTCATCTTCCGGTTATAATATCCGGCAAAAATAATCATAAACGGAACAAAGATAAAAGCCACAACCGTAAGCTTCACGTTGATATTTACAAGGATGATAAAAGAACCAACCAGCTTGATAACCGAAATCACAATATCTTCCGGTCCATGATGCAACAACTCTGTAATATCGAACAAATCGCTCGTAATTCTCGATAACAGCGCTCCGACCTTCTGATTATCATAAAATGCGAAAGTCAGTTTCTGGTAATGTCCGAAAATGTCACTTCTCATATTCGCTTCCATCTTCGCGCCCATCATATGTCCGTAAAACGCAATAAAATAATTGCAGACATACTCCACCACTACAAGGAAAATCATCAAACCGCCAAGCATCGTAATCGTCCGCATGACTTCATGATGCTCAAAATAGACAACTTCGTTTGTAATGTAACGCACAATCAGCGGAATCACAAGTGTAACGGCTGCTCCAAGTATTGCAAAAAACATGTCCGCAAAAAACAGCCCTTTGTACGGTTTGTAATAAGATAACAATTTCTTCAGTTTCTCTTTCATCGTCATTCCTCCTCATACTTTTTATTTCCAAATTTCATTCTCTTCAGATTTAAAATAAGAGCGCACTTAAAAAGCTACGCCCTTACCTTACTTAATCTTCCATATTGGCAAGCTTCGCTGCCTGGTCTGCCGCAATCAGCGGGTCGATAATCTGGTCCAAATCTCCGTTCATCACATCGTCAATCTTATACAATGTAAGCTTGATACGGTGTTCTGTGACACGTCCCTGCGGGAAGTTATACGTACGAATCTTCTCGGAACGGTCTCCTGTACCAATCTGACTTCTTCTTGCTTCTGCTTCTGCAGACTGTTTTTTCTCTAATTCTAATTCATACAGTTTGGAACGGAGTAAACGGAACGCCTTCTCCTTATTCTGCAGCTGTGACTTCTCCGTCTGGCTGTAAATAACGATTCCTGTCGGATAGTGAGTCAAACGTACCGCAGAGTCTGTTGTGTTGACACACTGTCCACCGTTACCGGAAGCTCGCATTACGTCGATACGAATGTCCTTCTCATCAATCACAACATCCACTTCTTCTGCCTCCGGCATTACCGCAACGGTAATAGTAGATGTATGAATACGTCCGCCGGACTCGGTCTCCGGAACACGCTGTACACGATGCACACCGCTTTCATACTTCATTCTGGAGTATACACTCTGTCCGCTCACCATGAATACAACTTCTTTGAATCCACCGATTCCATTCTCACTCAATGAAATCAGTTCTGTCTTCCAGCGCTTGCTCTCCGCATAATGCGCGTACATACGGTATACTTCTGCCGCAAAGAGGGCGGACTCGTCTCCACCGGCGCCGGCACGAATTTCCACCATAATATTCTTCTCATCATTCGGGTCTTTCGGAAGCAGCAGAATCTTAAGCTCATGCTCCAGCTCTTCCACACGCTTCTTGGAGGAAGAAAGCTCTTCCTTCGCAAGCTCTCTCATCTCTTCATCCGATTCGATTTCCAGCATTTCTTCGCTGTCTGCAATCGCCTGCTTTGCATTCTTATATTCTTTATATGCTTCTACAATCGGAGTCAAATCCGACTGTTCTTTCATCAATTTACGAAAACGTGTCTGATCATTTGCCACGTCCGGTTCCTGCAACTCACTTAAAATCTCTTCAAATCGAATGAGCAAATCTTCTAATTTGTCAAACATGTTAATTCCTCCTATTTTTCCTCTATTCCTCACTCTGCCATTCCAACAGCGCGAGTACTCTAACATTTGATATTTTACACGCCAAATACAATACGGTCAAGTCCCGCAAGGTCCTTTTTCACCTGTACTTTATGAAAACCCGCCGCCTCCATCAACTCTTTGACATCGCATCCCTGGTCGTGACCGATTTCAAAGTACAGCTTTCCTTCCGGTTTCAAGTATTTCCTGCTCTTCTCGATTATCTTTTTGTAAAAAAACAATCCGTCCTCTTTTCCGTCCAAGGCAGCGTATGGGTCGTGCAGTTTTACTTCCTCCTGTAGTTCTTCTATCACAGAAGTACGGATATACGGCGGATTCGATACGATAATATCATACGTTCCTTCCACATTTTCAAACAAATCGCTCTCCAAAAATACCGCATCTACGTGGTGTCTCTGTGCATTTTCTTCTGCCACGCACAAAGCTTCCTTCGAAATATCCACGCCGACTCCATGAATCATGTCTTCATTTTCTGCATTCTGCATCAGCTTCATCAGACTGATTAAAATACAGCCGGACCCAGTACACATGTCCAGAATCCGCATGTCCGGTTCCAAATCCTGCAAGACAGTCTCTACAAGAATCTCCGTATCTTGTCTCGGAATAAGAACATGCTCATTGACTCTGAAACGAAGCCCCATAAATTCCTGTTCACCAGTCAGATGTTGTACCGGAATCCGTTTTTTTCTCTTTTCTATATAAGAACAGTATTGATTCTGTTCCTCTTCCTTCATCTCCTGTTTCGGATTGAGATAGTATCTCGTTCTGCTTATCCCTGTTACATGCTCCAGGAGAATCCATGCATCAATCCCTGCATCCGGAATCTCTGCTTCTTTCAGTACATTTTCTCCAAAACGATACGCTTCTTCCAATGTCATCATTGCTCTGCTCCAAAGTTCTCTTCTTTATATGCTCTCCAGTCAAATACTGCTTCCACAGACTGAATCGCCACCTCAATCATCGAATCATCCGGCTCTCTTGTCGTCAGATTCTGCATCCAAAGCCCCGGTTTACTTATCGCATTAATCAGCGGATTCTCACTGTTTCCCGCCCATTTAATCAATTCATAGGAAATGCCTGCAATCACCGGAACCAACGCAATACGAAGTCCGATTTTGACAAGCTGGGAATCTGACTGAATGAAAAATGCCATCACACAGCTTACAAGTACTACAAAGAGCAAAAAGCTTGTCCCGCAGCGCTTATGCTGCTTTGAGCTTTTTCTCACATTCTCTACCGTCAAGTCCAGTCCATGTTCAATACAATTAATACACTTATGTTCCGCGCCATGATACATATACACGCGCCTGATATCCTCCATTTTTGAAATGAGCACGATATAACCGATAAAGATTACGATTCTTAATACGCCTTCCAATGCCGAAAGTGCGATTCGTGACGTGATAATATTGCTAACCAGATTGATAATCATATAGGGAAGTACCATGAAAATAGCAACAGCCAGCACCATCGAAAACGTAACAACCACTCCCATAAGGAGCGATTCTTTTTTCTCCGCCTTCTTTGCTTCCTCCGCCGTCAGGCTCTTCTGATTCTCTTCTTCCTCTTCCTCAAAAAAACTTGCCGAATATGTCAAAGTCTTCATTCCGAGTACCATGGAATCTATGAAATTAAAAACTCCTCGTATGAAAGGGATTCTTGTCAACGCTTTCCACTTTATCACGCTGTGATAAGTCTCCTTTTTCACTTCGATTTCTCCATCCGGTTTCCGGACTGCAACCGCATATTCATCCCCGTTTTTCATCATGACGCCTTCCATCACTGCCTGTCCGCCTATATTGGATGACTTCATATCTCTCCCTCCATCTTGCATAAAATGACTCAGAATTTCTCTAAGACGCAACAAAGGTTGAGATTATAAAAACCTCAACCTGTAACTTTCGAATTCGATTGTGCTTATGCCTGAATTCCGTATTTTTTGTTAAACTTGTCAACACGACCACGAGCCTGAGCAGCTTTCTGCTGTCCTGTATAGAACGGGTGGCATTTTGAACAGATTTCTACGTGGATATCTTTGTTTGTAGAGCCTGTTACGAATGTGTTACCGCAGTTACAAGTTACTGTTGCCTGATAATAATCTGGATGGATTCCTTCTTTCATGATTTTCACCTCTCTATTTTTATTTACGTTTATATACGTGTTAATATTTACTTAAACAGCTTCTTGATTTTAACACATCTTGCAACGTTTTGCAAGGTTTTTCTTATCTATTCTATAAGAATTTTGTTTTTTTGACCATTTGAACAAATTCCTCGTTATTTTTTGTACGTGAAAACATGTTCAAAATGTTGTCTACCGCTTCTTCCGGCTTCATTCCATTCAGCGCGCGGCGCATGATATCGACCGCTTCCTGTTCTTCTCTAGATAAGAGAAGGTCTTCGCGTCTTGTTCCTGATTTCGGAATATCTACCGCCGGGAACACTCTCTTCTCCTGTAATTTTCTATCAAGAACAAGCTCCATGTTACCGGTTCCTTTGAATTCCTCATATACCACATCATCCATCTTGCTTCCCGTATCCACAAGCGCAGTTGCAAGAATCGTAAGGCTTCCGCCTTCTCTCATATTTCTTGCCGCACCGAAAATTCTCTTCGGCATATGGAGAGCCGCAGGGTCAAGACCACCGGACAAAGTACGTCCACTCGGAGGGACAATCAGGTTGTATGCGCGGGAAAGTCTTGTAATACTGTCCAGAAGAATCACAACGTCTTTCTTCTGCTCTACGAGACGTTTCGCACGTTCAATCACCATTTCCGATACTCTCTTGTGGTGCTCCGGCAATTCATCGAATGTAGAATACACAACTTCCACATTCTCTCCGGTAATCGCTTCCTTAATATCCGTCACTTCTTCCGGACGTTCATCAATCAGAAGAATAATCAGATACATCTCCGGATTATTTCTCAAGATAGATAACGCCGTCTCTTTTAAAAGGGTTGTCTTTCCGGCTTTTGGAGGAGATACAATCATTCCACGCTGGCCTTTTCCAATCGGGGATAAGAGGTCCACAATTCTCATCGCAACCGAACTTCCCGCGCCTTCCAGTCTCAATCTCTCATTTGGGAAAATCGGAGTCATGTCCTCAAAATTCGTACGTTTGGAAGCTTCCGCAGGCATTTGCCCGTTTACTTTTGTTAAGTATAACAGGGCGCTAAACTTCTCCGTCTGCGTCTTCACCCTTGTATTTCCTTCCAGGATATCTCCGGTTCTCAGTCCAAATCTACGAATCTGGGATGGCGATACATAGACGTCGTTCTCACCCGGCAGATAGTGATTGGAACGAATAAATCCGTAACCGTCCGGCATAACCTCGATGATTCCGCTTACGGTAATTCCACTATCTAACTGTTCAATATCCGTTGTTCCTTCTTTACTCTTTTCATTTTTTACTTCTTCTTTTACCGCTTTTGCTTTCTCTTTTTCATCCTCTGCAAGCATTAATTCGATAATATCCGCCTTCTTCATTGTAGAAACACCTTTTAATTTTCGAGCCTTCGCAATGTCTCGTAATGATGTCAATGGCAGAGATTCATATTTTTCTCTCATCATATTCTCTATCCTTCCTATTCTCTTGTCTACTAGCAAATTTAAGGGAATCTTTGTCAGACCTGACTTCTTCTGAATCTATGTCTTAAACTATGTAACCATTATACATGATTCTACGGAAAATGCAACAACTTCTTATTCAATATATCATAGATACGGCCAGTGAGGATTTTCCTATAATTTAAAAAATCGCAGGACACCATATCCTACGATTTTAAAACAGGGGATGAGGGAATCGAACCCCCACCAAAAGTTTTGGAGACTCCTATCATACCATTTGACCAATCCCCTTGATTCTAATTATCTGTCACACAAAAATGACTACCTGATATTTATACCACAGACAGTCATTTTTGTCAATGTTCATTATGAAATTTCAATCCAATACCGTCTCGTCAAATGCTTTTCGCCCCGTATCATGTTCTCCACCTTATCCCAGAGCACGCCTCCGTTGTTCTCCGCCACTCCGGCAGAGCCATAATTTTTATCGTCGCATGTGACAAGCACTTTCTTCAAACCAAGTTCTTCCTTGCAATATTGAAGCGTCATCTGAAGCATCTTCGTTCCGAGTCCTTCTCTCCATCTGGAAGGTCGAATCCCATAGCCGATGTTCCCTCCGAACCGCAGCAAATCATCGGTCAGCTCATGACGAATGGACACTTCTCCGATGAATTCGTCTCCGTCCACAAGCCAAAGATAGGTTGATTTCACCCAGCCTTCCGGCAGACCGACTCCGGTTCTGCAACGTTCAAACTCCGCGAACACTTCCTCTTCTGTTCCCTGAAGGAAGTTTCGGGCGATGACATGGCGCTCCTGATTCTCTTGTTCTGCCTCCACGTAAGACTGAAAATATTTTCTATCCGGTATTATAAGTTCCATTATCATCCACCCTTTCCTGATATATTTACTTCTTTCTGACTAGTATAACGAATATTAAATAATTGCTATATCAAACGGATGCCGCTTCCTCTTC
>OFMK01000170.1_pt1 | contig 76406 bp, 72 predicted proteins | sample 1541781 | NCBI WGS metagenome assembly OFMK01 (sample SAMN04209250, study PRJEB22552) | human gut metagenome | biome: gut; material: feces | host: Homo sapiens | place: USA: Oklahoma
AGGAAGATATGTTTTTCTCATAGCGATCATCCTTTCTTTGATAACACTATTTTACCATACATCATCTCAAAAATATATAGCAGAAATTTAATTTATTCTATACTAGTTTGTGTGCTATGGCGTACAAAAATGTGCTATTTGTTAAATTGCTTTAAGGTTCATATTTTATAGCCGGGAATGATAATGTGATATTTAGTTCCGTAAAGTTTTCCTAATGCAGAAGAGTTTTGTAGACAGTATGATGGGTTCTGTGAAATAATAGAGGAAATGAGTGCGAGGAGGATATGAGAATGCTTGAGAAAAAACTTGCTATGCTTCAAAATCCAAGATGTTTTGAGGAGAATCGATTAAAAGCAGTTTCAGACCACAGATGGTATGAGACGAGGGAAGAGGCGCAGAAGCAGGAAGAAATGCGTTTGCGTTATAGCTTGAATGGCATGTGGAAATTTATGTGGGCGCCGAACCCGACTTCTGTTCCGGAGGGATTTGAAAAGGAAGAATACTCTTGTTTGGGATGGGGAGAGATTCCGGTTCCTGCACAGATGGAACTGAGCGGATATGGAAGCCCTCAGTATACAGATACCGGCTATCCATGGGACGGTAGAGAGAATGTGGAGCCGCATAAGGTTCCTATGGAGGAAAACCCAACAGGGTGTTATGTAAGAACCTTTGACCTTCCGGAACATTTCGAGGGAAAAAGAATCCAGTTACATTTCGAAGGGGTGGAAACCGCGTTTCACTGTTGGCTTAACGGCACGTATGTAGGATATAGTGAGGACAGCTATACTCCAGCGGTTTTTGATATTACAGAACTGGTAAGACAAGGAAAAAATAAGCTGGCGGTTGAGGTGTATCGTTTTTCTACGGGAAGCTGGCTGGAAGACCAGGACTTCTGGAGAATGGGCGGTATCGTGCGGGAAGTGGCGATTACGGCTCTTCCGGACGTCCATATGCGTGATATTGAAGTTGCCGTAGATTTGCGAGAAGAATATACAATAGGAACAGCAGATGTGACAGCGTATTTGGATGCGGTTCCGGAAGCTTTAGAAGAGGGCGGATATACATTTTATTGGGAACTTTGCGATAAAGAAGGACATGTTGTAAAAAGTGGAGAAGAGTATCCGGCGGCATGGGCAGCAGAGTTTTCCATAGAAGTGGAACATGTACAATTGTGGAGTGCGGAATGCCCGTATTTATATCGCCTTCTTATGGAAGTGAGAGATGCAGACGGAAACTGTGTGGAATCGGCGCTTCAGAAAGTCGGATTTCGAAAAGTAGAAATTAAGGATGCGGTTCTTTATATGAATGGAAAACGTTTGCTGTTGAATGGTGTGAACCGACATGAGTTTTCCGGAAGGAAAGGCCGGGCAATCGGCAGGGAAGAGATGGAATGGGATATCCGTTTCTTGAAGCAGAACAATTTCAATGCGGTGCGTACAAGTCATTATCCGAATCAAAGCTTGTGGTATGAACTTTGTGACGAATATGGAATCTATGTGATGGATGAGACGAATCTGGAAACTCATGGGACATGGCATATGCAGAACTTTGAATATACATTACCTGGAGATTTTCCGGAGTGGAAGGATGTTTGTATGTCCAGAGCGGAGGCTATGCTGGAAAGAGATAAGAATCATCCATGCATTTTCTCATGGAGCGTGGGAAATGAATCCTGGAGTGGGCAGACATTGTATGATATGAGCGAGTATTTCCGGGAACGAGATGTATCCAGACCGGTGCATTACGAGAATGTATGCCACGATAGAAAATGGAGCGGTACGACGGATTTCGAGAGCCGGATGTATGCTACACCGGAGATGGCAGAAGAATATCTTAAGAATAATCCGGAGAAGCCTTATGTTCTCTGCGAGTATTCTCACGCTATGGGAAATTCCTGTGGGAATTTGAAGGAATATACGGATTTATTTGATAAGTATCCGCAGTATTGCGGCGGATTTATCTGGGACTATATCGACCAGGCATTGTACCAAAAGAATCTGTTTGGAGAAGAAGTTCTGGCATATGGTGGAGATTTTGGTGACCGTCCGACAGATTATAATTTCTGCACAGATGGGCTTATCTATGCTGACCGGACATATTCACCGAAGGTGCAGGAAGTGAAATATCTGTATCAGCCATATCGGCTTTATCCGGAAGAGGATGGAATCACCGTAGAAAGCAGACAGTTATTTGAAGATGGCTCCCTTTATATGCTTTGTTTCAAGACAGAAAAGGAAGGACAGATTCTCAAAACAGGAAGTATACCGTTTGAAATTACACCGGGAGAGACAAAGAAATTCTCTTGCGACCTTTCTGTTCCGGAATTAGGAGGAGAGTATGTATTAACTGCATCTCTCGTTTTGAAAGAAGATACAAAGTGGGGAAAAGCCGGACATGAAATGTGTTGGGGACAGAAGATTGTGGAAAAACGAGAAGAAAAACCATCTGTTTGTGGAAAAGTGGAAAAAGAAATCCACATCATTGACGCAGATACTGCATTTTCTGTTCGAGGAGACAATTTCCTCATTCAGTATCAGAAACGAAGTGGAAAACTTACTTCATTGAATATTGGCGGAAAAGAATTAATATATGATGCTGTCAACACAATAAAGCCGGAATTCTGGCGGGCTCCGACAGACAATGATGAAGGAAATCATATGAAAGAACGGTGTGCCTTCTGGAAAACTGCGTCGCTTTATCCGGATATCAAAGAAATACAGTGTGTCTGTGAAGGAAAAAGAGCGGTGATTTCTGCAGATTATCACATCGGGCAGAATACAGTATGTAAAATAAAGCATGTGGTACATAGTGACGGAACGATTGAGATTCAAGAGATATTGGAAGGAACAGAAGGGTTACCGGAACTTCCTTGTTTCGGGTTATCATGGAAGCTTCCGAAGTCATTTTCGAATGTAACATGGTATGGAAAAGGGCAGGAGGAGACCTATGTAGACCGGTGCTCCGGCGGAAAATATGGAGTTTATTATACAACACCGGAAGAAAGTATTCCGGGTTATGTTATCCCTCAGGAATGTGGAAATCATGTGGAGACAAGGTGGATGACGGTGACGGATGAGAATGGAATCGGTGTGAAAATATCGAGCAATCAGCCATTTGAATTTTCTGCGCTTCCATACACTTGTCATGAAATGGAAAATGCAAGACATCTGTATGAACTTCCGAGACCGTATGCAACGGTTCTTCGGCTGCTTCAGTATCAGACCGGAGTCGGAGGAGATAATAGCTGGGGAGCATGGGCTCATGAAGACTATATTTTGAAATCCGGTGGAAGAAAAGAATTTAATATTACGGTAAAAATCGAGGGAATATTTTAATAGGGAATATATCCGAAATATAGAATAATTTTTTTCATACTGCATATATTACATATCAAATCACTACAAAACAGATTGACTTTTCTATGTTTTTTCTGTATAGTATCTGTAGTGGTTGTGCTACGGAATCTCGAGATGCCCGTAGCCCGGGGAGTCCATGCGTGGGCTCCCTTTTCTATATAAAAAATATTTAAGGGAGAGCAGCTATGCCGAAACAGTTTTTTACTTACGAGCAACAATTAAATAAACTGAAAAATGAGAAGCAGTTAACAATTTCCAATCCGGCATACGCTGAAGAAGTATTGGGAAAATTAGGATACTATTCTTTGATTAGCGGATATAAAAATCTTTTTAAACATCCTGCATCCGGAAAATATACTTATGGTGTTACTTTTGAGGAAATCGTGTCACTTTATTACTTTGATGAGGAATTGAGAACCCTGTTCTTGAAATATATTCTTCATGTTGAGCGGCATATAAAATCCATAATGTCCTATTATTTTTGTGAAAAATATGGAGATAACCAGAGTACTTATTTAGATAAAAACAGCTATAATCTTTCAAAACGAAATGCTTCCGAGATTGAACGATTAGTAAAATCTCTTAATAAGACAGTCTCTTTGCCAAGCAATTATGCCTATATTACCCATCATGCAAAAGCATATGGAAATGTTCCATTATGGGTAGCTATGAATGCTCTTACTTTTGGACAAGTATCTAAAATGTACCAATATGCCACTACAGATATAAGAACTAAGATTGCAAAATGCTTTGGCGGTATATCTGAAAAACAATTACATCAGCTTATCACGATAGTTGCAAGATGTCGGAATGTATGTGCTCATGGGGAACGTCTTTATTCTTTTAGAATACGAGAGACAATTCCTGATATGCCTTTACATAAAAAATTAAGCATTCCGCAGAAAAACGGTCAATATTCAAGTGGAAAAAATGATTTGTTCGCTGTCATGCTTGCATTAAGATATTTAATTGATAATGAAGATTTCAAGAAGTTTAAGCGCAATTTGCTACATATCATTAATAACGTTTTGAAAAAATGTCCTCATCTTTCAAAAGAACAGTTGTTAAATTCAATGGGATTTCCTAGTAATTGGGATAAAATACTAAGATACAAAAAATTTTAGGTGAAGTAATTCAAAATTGCAATAAAAAATTATAAACGGAAAAGTTTATAAGATTACCATTGCTTTTTAAAATAGTATATGCTAAACTGGCTACATTCACTTGAATTCTTCAAGTATTCTGTAACAATTCATTTTTATCTGAAGAACATTTCGTGGGGATTCCCCAAGAACTTTCAGAAGATTCATTTTAATATTTCCGGGGAAGAACTTGCGAAGTGTAGACGCATTTTTTATACTATAGCTATATGGGAGCTTTCTTTTTTCAGGAAATATCAGGAGAAGAGGAGGAATTTTATCTCTAATCGAGATAAACGCTCCGCGAGGATGCGCAGGGATTCGAAGGAGAATAATGTCAGCTGAAGCTGACTCGAATCCCGCGCCAAGACTCGCGGGCGAGTCTTGAAATAACATTAAAAGAAAACAGAGAATGCAAGAATAGTGTATTTGTTGATTTATTTTATGAGGATGAGACAGCAGAAGAAAACGATATCTCTCTTTACAATGCGCTTCATGATGAGCTGCTTCCACCGGGAACTAAAATTGAGAAAATTCGCGTAGATAATAAGCTTTATATGAATTTTAAGAATGATATATCCTTTGGGATTGGTGGAAAAGTGTTGGTGTTCGGAGAACACCAGTCTACGGTAAATGAAAATATGCCTTTACGGAGTCTTTTGTACCTTGGAAGAGCGTATGAACAGATTGTTCCGGTGAAAAACCGTTATCGTAGGAAGATGGTAAAAATTCCCAAGCCAGAGATTTATACATTTTATAATGGTACGACAGAGTGGGCGAAGGAAAAAGTATTAAAACTTTCGGATGCATTTATAGAAAAGGATAGTGAGGAGCCTTCTGTAGAGCTGAAAGTAAAGGTTATCAATATTAATCCGGAACAACATCACGAAGTGTTGGAGCGTTGTCGTGTCTTAAAAGACTACAGTATCTTTATTGATACGATTCGGAAATATCAGAAGCTTGGGGAAGAAGAGCCTTATCGTAAAGCGATTGACGAATGCATTGAAAAAGGGATTCTTGCAGACTATCTCAGAAAAAGGGAAGTGAGGTTGTCAATATGCTAATGTCAGAATATAACTATGAGCAGGATATAGAAGTGCAAAGAGAAGAAGCTTACGAAGAGGGGAAAAAATATGGACTTACGGAAGGAAAAAAATTAGGAATTGCGGTTGGAGAAGAGCGTTATAGTAAGTTATTGATAAAACTTTCAGAAGAAGGAAAGTTAGAACAGATTTCGAAAGTTGCCAAGGATGCTGAGTTTCGGGAACATCTTTATAGGGAGTATGGAATTTAATTTCAAAATTACAGTAAAAACTATTTGACGTACAAGAAAAAACGATATATAATAATATATGAATTGCGGAAGTGTCGGAATGGCAGACGAGCTAGATTCAGGTTCTAGTGTGGGTTACTACGTGTGGGTTCAAGTCCCATCTTCCGCACTGTATATAAGAAAAGGTCTCAGGAGAACCCTGAGACCTTTTCTTATATACAGACCGAAGCGAGCCAAGTCCCCAAGTGTTCAAGGTCTCCGCTCCGCTTCGGTCGGCGCTAAGAATGATTTTCTTAAAACTTCCGAATCGTTTCTTCATCAAGTCTTTTGACAATCTCAACGGCCAGTCGTACCGCATTTTCATAGTCTTCTAATGTACAGATTCCATGATGGCTATGGATATAGCGCACAGGGATTCCGATTACAATAGTTGGAACTCCATGGCGGGAGGCATGAATATATTTTCCATTTGTACCGCCGCCGCTTCGTACGGATTCCTGTACCGGAATTCCGAGTTCTTCTCCAAGGTCTAATGCGAATCGTTGGAAACGTGGATTCGTAATCATAGAGCAGTCGAAATGACGTAACATTGGACCTTTTCGCAGGGCAGTCTGAATGAGATAATCCGGGGAAAAGGTATCATCAGCAGGACAGCCTTCGAATGCGATACAGACATCAGCATCAATATTATAAACGGCTGCCATAGAGCCGCGTTCTCCGACTTCTTCTTGAACAGTCATAGTTGCTTCAATGTCAACAGACAATTCTTCTTCGCTTAATTGGTTGAGTGATTCAATCAATGCGGCACATCCCACACGACAGTCAAATGCTTTTCCTATGAATAAGTCTCGTGCTTCATCGTAAGTACATTCCACATCTGGTACGACAGGGGCTGCCATACGGATATTGAAATTTTTCTTTAAATCTTCCGCGCTTGCAGCGCCTACATCAATAGACATATCAGAAAGAGAACGGGAATGTCCTTTTTCAGCTTCAGTCATAAAATGAGGCGGTTTGCTTGTGATAATTCCGGAAATATATTCTCCGTTATCATTGCGGACACGTACTTTATTGGATGGGAGATTTGTGACTTCACTTCTTCCGAGTTCCAGGAAATTCATAGTTCCGTTTGGCTTGATTGCCTGGATAATATATCCGACTTCATCACTGTGTGCGTCCATCCATACTTTCAGTTTATGTCTCTGATTATTCTTTGGAGTCATGTACATATTTCTTAGGGAATCGATAGTTACGTCGCAATAGCGCTCCGTTTCTTTTCTTCCAATTTCAGTTACCTCATCTTCAAAGCCGGGAGCGCCGTTGGCGTTGCTGAGCGCTTTGATTAATGCAATATTTTCTTCTTTCGTTCTCATAATGATAAATCCTCTCTTCCTGTTTGAATTTTATATTATTGTACCACATTTTTGGGAGAAGGATGTTATAATAGAGACATTATGACGAAGAGGAGTAAATCATGATAAATTTGTACGATAAACTGGAGACATATCATCAGTCTGATTACTATGGATTTCATATGCCGGGACATAAGCGGAATGTGGAAGCGTTTGGTCAAGGACTGCCTTATGGGATTGACATTACGGAGATTGAGGGGTTCGATGATTTGCATCATGCGGAAGACTTGATTAAAGATGCGGAGGAGCGGGCAGCCCGTCTTTATCATGCTGAAGAGACACATTTTCTAATCAATGGAAGTACGGTGGGAATTTTAAGCGCGATTCTTGGGACGACGAAACGGGGGGAGCGGATTCTTGTGGCAAGAAACTGCCATAAGTCAGTATACCATGCGATGTATCTGAATGGGCTTGTTCCGGTGTATATCTATCCGCGTTATGAGAAGGAATTTCAGATAAATGGAGAGATTTCTGTAGATGAAGTGAGAGATGCGCTGGAGAAATATCCGGATATAAAAGCGGTTATGATTGTATCTCCTACTTATGACGGAGTGGTGTCAGATGTGGAAGGAATTGCGGAGATAGCGCATGAAAAAGGAATACCGTTGATTGTAGATGAAGCGCATGGAGCGCATTTTGGTTTTCATCCGTATTTCCCTGAAAATTCTAATACAAAAGGAGCGGATATCGTAATTCATAGCGTTCATAAAACGCTTCCGGCGCTGACACAGAGCGCATTGATTCATCTGAATGGAAATCTGATAGATAAGGACAAGGTTCGAAGTTATTTGCACATGCTGCAATCCAGCAGTCCGTCCTATATTTTGATGGCTTCGATAGACCGGTGTATGGCGCTTTTGGAAGAAAAGGGAATAGAACTTTTTAGTATTTATGTGGATAGAATCGAGAAGCTTCGCCGGGAACTGAAAGAACTCAAGCATTTGGAAGTGTTGGAGACGAAGCATTTTGACCGGTCAAAATTCGTTATTTCGGTGAAAAATACAGATTTGACCAGTCAGGAATTGTATGAGATATTGCTGGAGAAGTATCATCTGCAAATGGAGATGAAAGCAGGAACCTATGTGCTTGCGATGACAACAATTGGAGATACAGAAGAAGGTTTGAAGCGATTTGCTCACGCGTTGTTTCAGATTGATGGAACCTGTTGGCATGAAGAACAGAAGATAATAACGGAACTTCCGAGACTTACACGAGTGTATACAATTGAGGAGACAGAAGAAAAGAAACAGAGGCAGCAGGAATTTCTTTCGTGGGAGGACGCGGAAGGAAAGATAGCGACAGAGTATGCATATGTATATCCTCCGGGAATCCCTTTGGTTGTGCCGGGAGAGCGGATAACAAGGGAAGCTGTGGAGGTGCTAAACTTATATAGACGGCTTGGATTTTCTGTAGAGGGAATCCATGTGGAAAAACATATTGGAGTGTTGAAAAATGGGTAAAATATTCTATGTAATGGGGAAAAGTTCTTCGGGAAAAGATACGATTTTTAAACGAATCAGGGAGGAGTTACCGGAACTTCATACGATTCTTTTATATACGACCCGTCCGATTCGAGAAGGTGAAAAAGATGGGGTAGAGTACTATTTTACAGATGAAGCGAAACGGGAAGAACTGGAAAGAGCCGGAAAATTGATTGAATCCAGAACTTATGATACCGTTCATGGGAAATGGTCGTATTTTACAGCGGATGACGGACAGATTGATTTGACAAAAGCAAGTTATCTTGTGATAGGGACCTTGGTTTCCTATGAGAAGATGAAGCAATATTTTGGAGCGGACGAGATTGTGCCGATTTATATTGAAGTGGAGGATGGTGAGAGGTTATCACGCGCCTTGTTGAGAGAACGACAGCAGGCTCATCCGAAATATGCGGAGATGTGCAGAAGATTTCTGGCAGACACAGAAGATTTCTCGGAAGAAAACTTGAAAAAATGTGGAATTACACACAGATATGATAATAGAAATATAGAAGAGTGTATCAAAGAAATAATTCTAGGTATTCGGTCGAAATTATGATATACTAATCTATGTATAGATGCAAAAAATGTTATGAAGATAACAATCAACAAGAAGGGCATGGTGATAGTATGAAGGGTTTCAAAGACGTCATTGGACATAACGACATTATTCAGTATATTCAGAATGCAGTGACAGAAGGAAAAGTATCGCAGGCATACATTTTGAATGGCGAACGTGGTTCCGGGAAGAAGATGCTGGCGAATTTATTTGCCATGACTTTGCAGTGCGAGAAAGGCGGAAAAGAGCCATGTGGTGAGTGTCATTCCTGTAAGCAGGCAATCAGCGGCAATAATCCGGATATTATCCGGGTGGAACATGATAAGCCGAACACTATCAGTGTAGATGATGTGAGAACGCAGATTAATAATGATGTGATGATTAAGCCATATAGCTGTCCATATAAGATTTATATTATTCCGGATGCGGATTTGCTGTCCGTACAGGCGCAGAATGCGCTTCTGAAAACAATCGAGGAGCCGCCGGAGTATGTTGTATTCTTCCTGTTAACGGAGAATGTGGAGAGTCTCTTGCCAACGATTATGTCGCGCTGTGTGATGTTGAAGCTTCGGAATATTAAGACAACATTGATTCGCAAGTATTTGATGGAGATTATGGGAGTTCCGGATTATCAGGCGGATGTGTGTGCCGCGTTTGCACAGGGAAATATGGGACGTGCTATCATGCTCGCATCTTCGGAACATTTTAATGAGATTAAAGAAGAGGCATTACAGCTTCTCCGGAACATCAATGATATGGAAATACCGGATATTGTTGCGGCATTGAAGAAGATTAATACATACAAACTAGAAATCTCGGACTACCTGGACATTATTATGATTTGGTATCGGGATGTTCTGATTTACAAGGCGACAAAAGATGTGAATGGCGTTGTCTTTGCAGACCAGTTGAAATATTTAAAAGAGAGGGCAAATAAGAGTTCTTACGAAGGAATCGAGACTATTTTAGACAGTCTCGAAAAAGCAAAAGCGCGTTTGAAAGCGAACGTGAATTTTGACCTTGTCATGGAGCTGTTATTGCTGACAATAAAGGAGAACTAGACATGACAGAAGTAATTGGTGTAAGGTTTCGTACGGCAGGAAAGATTTATTATTTTTCTCCGGGGAAACTTCATATCAAACGGGGAGAGAATGTAATCGTAGAGACTACGAGAGGCGTAGAATTCGGTACGGTTGTAATGGAGCCGAAGAATATCGAGGAGATGGAGATTACACAGCCTTTAAAATCGGTGATTCGTGTAGCCACAGAGGAAGACCAGAAGGTGGAGGCGAAGAACAAAGAGAAGGAAAAAGAAGCATTCCAGATTTGTCTCGAAAAGATTCGCAAGCATGGGCTTGAGATGAAATTAATCGATGCGGAATATACGTTTGATAATAATAAAGTACTATTTTATTTTACGGCGGATGGAAGGATTGATTTCCGCGAGCTGGTAAAAGATTTGGCGGCTGTATTCCGGACAAGAATCGAGCTTCGTCAGATTGGCGTACGTGACGAGACGAAGATTCGTGGAGGAATCGGAATCTGCGGAAGACCGCTTTGCTGTCACACATATTTATCCGAGTTCGCGCCGGTTTCGATTAAGATGGCAAAGGAACAGAATCTTTCGCTGAATCCGACCAAAATTTCCGGAGTGTGCGGAAGATTGATGTGCTGTCTTACAAATGAAGAAGAGACTTATGAGTATTTGAACAGTCGTCTTCCGTCGGTGGGAGATATTGTGCATACCGTAGACGGATTCCGAGGAGAGGTACAGAGCCTGAGCGTTCTGCGCCAGATTGTAAAAGTCATCATCACATTGGATAATGACGAGAAGGAAATTCGCGAGTACAAGGTAGATGAATTGAAATTTAAACCGAGACGTAAGAAAAACGATGTCAGACTGTCAAGAGAAGAGATGCGTGAACTTGCGGCTCTGGAGAAGAATGAGGGAGCGTCAAAACTGGATGGAGAATAGGATAAAGCCGGGAGAGAGGCTGGATGATTTGCAGGTAAAAGGCTATCAGATTATTCAGAACCCGAATAAATTCTGCTTTGGAATGGATGCGGTGCTTTTGGCGAATTTTGCAAAAGTAAAAAAAGGAGAGAAAGCGCTGGATTTAGGGACAGGAACGGGAATTATCCCGATTCTTCTGGAAGCAAAGACAAGCGGAGAAGCTTTTTACGGACTTGAAATCCAAGAAGAAAGTGCAGATATGGCAACAAGAAGTGTTGCATGGAATCATTTGGAAAATAAAATTCAGATTGTAACAGGGGATATCAAAGAGGCAGCCACAATATTTGGCCCTGCCTCTTTTGATGTTATTACTACGAACCCGCCTTATATGATTGGAGAACATGGAATCCGTAATGCCCAGGATGCGAAGTCGATTGCGCGTCATGAGGTGTTATGTACTCTGGACGATATTTTGAGAGAGAGTGCCAGAATCTTAAAACCAGGGGGGAGATTCTACATGGTTCACAGACCGTTCCGACTTGCGGAAATATTTTCGAAGATGTGTGCCTGTAAGATTGAACCGAAACGAATGCGGCTCGTGCATCCGTACATAGACAAAGAGCCGAATATGGTACTGATTGAAGGCAGACGGGGTGGAAATCCGCGGATGACAGTAGAGCGTCCTCTGATTGTATATAAGGATGTCAATGTATATGCGGATGAACTGTTGACGGAGTATGGGTTAAAGTAAAGGAGTATGGATATGCCGGGAAGACTATATTTATGTGCAACACCGATTGGAAATCTGGAAGATATGACATATCGTGTAGTCCGGGTGCTGCAGGAGGTAGATTTGATAGCGGCAGAGGATACGAGAAATAGTATCAAGCTTTTAAATCATTTTGAAATTAAAACGCCAATGACAAGTTATCATGAATATAACAAAATCGAGAAGGGGCAGAAGCTTGTAGAAAAAATGCAGGCAGGAATGAATCTTGCTTTGATTACAGATGCAGGAACTCCGGGAATTTCCGACCCGGGAGAAGAGTTGGTGAAAATGTGTTATGAAGCCGGAATCGAGGTGACATCCCTGCCGGGAGCGGCTGCCTGTATTACGGCATTGACGCTTTCCGGGTTGTCTACGAGGAGATTTGCCTTTGAGGCATTTCTTCCGACGGATAAGAAGGAAAAGCAGGAAGTGCTGCAGGAGCTTGTGAACGAGACGAGAACTATCATTATGTATGAGGCGCCGCACCGTCTTTTGAAGACATTACGCGAGCTTTTTGAGGTGCTTGGCAATCGAAAGATTACGGTATGCCGGGAATTGACGAAGAAGCATGAGACGGCATTTCAGACGACATTTTCTGAGGCGATTGCACATTATGAAGCGCAGGAGCCGAAAGGGGAATGTGTGCTCGTGATTGAAGGAAAGAGCAGACAGGAACTGAAACAGGAGGCTATCGCGAAATGGGAGGAAATGGAGATTTCTGAACATATGGATTATTATATGAAACAAGGTTTCGATAAAAAAGAGGCTATGAAGAAGGTTGCGAAGGACCGGGGAATCGGAAAACGGGACGTTTATCAGATGTTATTGTAGAAGAAATGATATATTTTTCTGGATATTTCGTCAACTTGACTAAGCATTGCAAAAAAATTTGTTCAACTTGGGCATAGACCAGGTTGAACTTTTTTTATATACTTTTTATCAGAATAAAACGTAAGATTTTTAGGAGGAACATTAAAATGGCAAGTTTATCGCTGAAAAACATTAGCAAAGTTTATCCAAACGGTTTCGTAGCCGTTAAGGATTTTAATCTTGAAATCGAAGATAAAGAATTTATCATCTTCGTAGGACCATCCGGATGTGGTAAATCTACAACACTCCGTATGATTGCAGGTCTGGAAGAAATCTCTTCTGGAGAATTAAAAATTGGTGACAAAGTCGTAAACGACGTAGAACCAAAAGACAGAGATATCGCGATGGTATTCCAGAACTACGCTTTGTACCCACATATGACAGTATATGATAACATGGCATTTGGTCTTAAATTAAGAAAAGTACCAAAGGATGAAATTGATAAAATGGTTCGTGAAGCTGCTAAGATTCTTGACCTTGAAGCTTTATTAGACCGTAAACCAAAGGCTTTATCAGGTGGACAGAGACAGCGTGTTGCTATGGGACGTGCTATCGTTCGTAATCCGAAGGTATTCCTTATGGATGAGCCTTTATCAAACCTTGATGCAAAACTTCGTGGACAGATGCGTATCGAGATTTCTAAATTACACCAGAGATTAGGTACAACAATCATCTACGTAACACATGACCAGACAGAGGCTATGACACTTGGTACAAGAATCGTAGTTATGAGTGCTGGTGTTGTTCAGCAGGTAGATACACCACAGGTATTATACGATACACCATGTAACTTATTCGTAGCTGGTTTCATCGGTTCACCACAGATGAACTTCGTAGACGCTACATGTGTAGTAGAAGGAAACAGAGTATTCCTTCAGGCTGGACCGGCTAAGATTGAATTACCGGAAGCAAAAGCTCAGAAATTAATCGAAGGTGGATACAATGGCAAGACAGTTGTACTTGGTATCCGTCCAGAAGACATTTACGATGACCCAGAATTCATCGCAGCTTCACCAAACACAGTAATCGAAGCAACAATTCGTGTATACGAGATGTTAGGTGCAGAAGTATTCTTACACTTCGATTACGAAGGAGTTTCTATGACAGCCAGAGTAAATCCTAGAACAACAACAAGAACAGGTGATACTGTACACTTCGCTCTTGATGCACAGAAGATTCACGTATTCGATAAAGAAACAGAACTTACAATTACAAATTAATGATGTAATGATGAGGACGGAGCTTTTGGCTTCGTCCTTTTTATGCAATCAGCTTGTTTCTTTTAGCTGTTTAAGAAGAAAATGATATCGTTTCTGTGCGGCATTGCTTTCGTAGATATAGCAGTCGATTAAATCCGGGTCCATAACATTCTGAAAGTTTTCGTAAGCGGTATCCATCTCAAGTTTTACTTTTTCTATTTCTCTTATAAGAAGAGGATTCTGGATAGTTTGTTCTTTTTTTCTTAATATAAGATTTTTCCTTGATTTTTTCCAAAATAATTTCATAGAGCCTCCTTTTTCTGCGTGTGGGATTGTTTTGCCTTTGTTTTTAGTATAGACAAAATGAAGGAATGAAATACCAGGTTTTTGATATACATGTATAAAAAGGAGAAATATTTTTATGGAAAAGAATCATGGCGGTATGGTGATTAATTTCATTATTCGGGCGGTAGTAGGAATGGGATTTATCTTTTTTGTAAACAAATATCTTGACTATCGAAACATTCCAGTTTCGGTTGGGATGAACGGAGCTTCATTTTTGACAACAGGATTCCTTGGAATCCCTGGGATTCTTCTTCTTTATGGAATCCTGTTTTATAAAATTTTGTAGAAAACCGACAAAGTTTTATGATTTTTAATTTATCTATGGACAAGTAGAAGAAAGCGGTCTATAATACACCTCACAAGTCACAGTTATTTCTTAGTAACAACACTTCAATGATATGCATCATCTGTTAATTCACTTGTCATGTCGGGCAACGAATTTCAGCAAAATCAGGAGGAAAAAGTGGAGAAAAAATGTTTTGTTATATGTGATAATGAGCGTGAATATGCGTTCCGGTTATCGTCTCTGCTTTCCAAGAAGATTGAATATCAGATTCATGTCTGCAGTTCTTTTCTGGAAGTACAGAACATTGCAGAGGAAAAGAAAATCGGGATTCTTCTTATCGAAGAGGATATGATGGAGAATCAAAACGAATCTTCTGCAGAAGTTGTGATTTTTCTTTCAGAAGAGAGCAGGGAAGGAGAGAACAAGATTTGCAAGTATCAGTCTTTTGATGATATTCTTTCGGATATTTTAACTATCTGTATGGCGGAAGAACAACAAGGAATTTTGAAGAGACAGATGTGCAGGAATTGTAGTCTGATTGGAATTTATTCACCGATACATAGAACAGGGAAGACAACATTTGCCATTGCCCTCGGAAAGGAGGCGGCGAAGAGAGAAAGCGTCCTTTATCTGAATCTGGAGACTTATTCCGGTTGGGAAGAGTGGACCGGAAGGGAGGAACCATATACTCTGGCAGATTTGCTTTATTATGCCAGGCAGGAAAAGGGCAATCTTGAAACTCGGATAGGGGCTATGACGGGATATCTGGACGAATTGGCATACATTGCTCCGATGGAAATGAGCGAGGACTTAAAGGCGGTGACGCCGAGTGAGTGGATGGAACTACTGGAAACATTGAGAAACCGTAAGATTTATAAAAAAATCATTTTAGATTTCGGAGAATGTGTGCAAGGGTTATGGGATATGCTTTCTATGTGTCAGGAGATATACATGCCGGTCAGGACAGGAAGAATAGCCAGAGGAAAAATACTTCAATTTGAGAAAAATGCAAGAATGCTTGGGAGAGAGGAGTTGTTGGAGAGAATGGTAAAGATTCAGTTGGATAAAGATATTTCCAAAGATGTGAAGCGCATTCTGAAGCGAAAGGAGTGGCAGGATGATAGAGCCGGAAGAGCTTCATAGAAGAGTATTGCAGGAGATTGATTTAACAGAAGAAATCACAGATGAAGATTTGGTAGAGATTATCTACCGGGTGCTAGATACCTATTCGGAAGAAGAATATGTATCCCTGAAGGAGAAGACGGAACTCGGAAAGGAACTTTTCAATGCTTTTCGAAAGCTTGATATTTTGCAGGAATTTTTGGAAGATGAGACTATCACAGAAGTGATGATTAATGGGACACAGAATATTTTCTTTGAAAGAGATGGAAAAATCATACAAAGTGATAAAAGATTTGGTTCGAGAAAGAAACTTGAGGATGTCATTCAGCAGATGGTAGCAGAGACGAACCGCATGGTAAACGAGTCGGTACCGATTGTAGATACGAGACTTTCGGATGGTTCGAGGGTGAATGTCGTGCTATATCCAACAGCTCTGAATGGTCCCATTGTTACAATCCGAAAATTTGCAAAAGAGGTCATTACACTGGAACGCCTGCGGATGTGGGGGGCAGTGAATCAAGAAATCATTTCATTTTTAAAAATCTTAGTCAGTTCAAAATATAACATTTTTATCAGTGGCGGAACCGGCTCCGGGAAAACCACATTTCTAAACGCGTTATCGCAATATATACCGAAAGACGAACGAGTCATTACAATTGAGGACAGTGCGGAACTGAAGCTGCAGGGAATCCCGAATCTGGTGAGCCTGGAGGCAAGAAATGCCAATATGGAAGGAGAAGGAGAGATTAGCATCCGAGCTCTTATTAGAACGGCACTTCGTATGAGACCAGATAGAATCATTGTCGGTGAGGTAAGAGGAAAAGAAGCGATTGATATGCTGCAGGCGATGAATACCGGACATGACGGTTCTTTGAGTACCGGGCATGCGAATAGCCCGGGGGATATGATTTCAAGATTAGAGACCATGATTCTTATGGGAATGGAACTTCCTCTTTCTGCGATTCAAAGGCAGATAGCTTCCGGAATTGATATTTTGGTTCATCTTGGGAGACTAAGAGATAAGAGCAGGAAAGTATTGTCTGTAGAAGAGATAACAGGCTGTGAAAATGGTTCTGTCATAAGAAATGTATTGTATCGTTTTCAGGAGACAGGTGTAAAAAACAAAAAAGTGATAGGAAAGTGGGTGAAAGAAAATGAAATGAAAAACCGAGAGAAGTTATTGGCAGCGGGATATTACCCGGAAAGAGTATGCGATAGCGGCATGTAAAGGAATCGGAAGTTTCGGAATGCTGATTTATCTGTTTTATCATTCTCTGATTGCCGGAATCATTCTTTCTCCTTGTCTGATTCTTTATTATACAAACTGGAAGAAAGAATATATCAGAAAAAAGGAACAGGAATTCCGGCAGCAGTTTGGAGAAGCGCTGAAAGCGTTTATGACGGCATTAAATGTAGGATATTCGGTAGAAAATGCGATTCGCAGTATTCCAAAGGAAATGAAGCTTTTATTTGGAAATGATGCGGTGATTATCCGGGAATTTTCTTATATGATTCGTCAGCTTGAGATGAATGTGACAGCAGAGCGAGCGCTGCGTGAATTTGCAGGACGCGTAAAATCTGAGGAAGTCTATAGTTTTGTAACGGTGTTTACTACTTTAAAAAGAAGTGGCGGAGACATGATACAGGTGTTGAAACATACCATTGATAAGATTTGTGCCAGTATGGAAGTAAAGCGTGAGATAGAGACGATGATTGCCGCAAAGAAGATGGAATTTCGCATTATGACAATGATTCCACTTGGAATTATTGTCTATATGAAAATCAGTTTTCCTGAGTTTATGTCTGTTTTGTACGGAAGTACAGTCGGAGTTGTGGTGATGAGTGTCTGTCTGCTGATTTATATTGGAGCATGGTATTTAGGAAAACGAATGCTGGAGATTGAGGTGTAATGTGGAGAAACAAACGAAAAGAAATATAGGACTTGTGTTGGCAGCGACAATGTTGTTATCTTTCTTACTTTTTATGCAGGAATGCAAAACGAGCCGGGTCAAGGAGCTGGAGCGTAATAGTTATGGAGAAGGAAAGAAAAAAGAAACGTTAGAAGTTACGGTCGGAGAGAAGAAACTGGATGATTCTTTTGAGGTAGAACTTGATGAGAGAGCTTATGGAAGAGAAGAACTTCAGCAGGCTTTCAAAAAAGCGATGGAGGAGCTTCCGAAAATCATACTTGGTGAAAATGAAAGTCTTGACCGGGTGGAACACGATTTGAATCTTGTGACGAAAATGCCGGAGCAGCCAATTGAAATTCAATGGGAATCAAACAGAAGAGAGATTGTTCATCCGACGGGGGAGATTCAGAAGGAAAATCTATCAGAAGAAGGCGACCTTGTAGAACTTCGCGGACTCCTTAACTATGGAGAAGAAGAGGCTCTCTATGTCGTAAATGTGATGGTATATCCAAAAACGCTGACTCCGAAAGAGGAACTGATAGAATCTGTTCGAGGCCTTGTATCTTCTTCGGAAGAGAAAAGCCGGCAGGAATCGGTGATGAAACTTCCGGAAAAGATAGATGGGAAGGCTATCACATGGGAACGGTCAAAAGAACATAGAAGTATCTGGATTCTGGTACTTGGTTTCGTCGCCGCCGTATTCGTGTGGATGCAGGAAAAACAAGAAAAACAAAAGAAAAAAGAAGCCTGGGAAAAACAGATGCGAATCGATTATCCTGAAATTGTGAATGGGATTGCGCTTCTTGTAGGGGCAGGTCTTACTGTGAAGAATGCATGGAAGAAGATGGTGGATAATTATGAGGAACAAAAAGAGGGAAAAAAGAAGAGGTTTGCGTATGAAGAGATGGCGCATACGCTTCGAGAAATGCAAGGTGGAATTACAGAGGCAGAAAGCTATGAACACTTTGGAAAGCGCATCGGGATTCCGGAGTATGTAAAACTTGGCACATTGCTTTCACAAAATTTAAGAAAAGGAACAAAGGGTTTGACGGAAATGCTTACAAAAGAAGCGGGACAGGCTTATGAAGAACGACGCCAGACTGCAAAGAAGCAAGGGGAAGAAATCAGTACCAAGCTGCTCTTGCCTATGAGCCTGATGTTGATTGTTGTACTGGTCATTGTCATCGTTCCGGCATTTCTATCTATTTCATTGTAGGAGGTCATGGTATGAAGAGAATCAAAATGTTTTTGCAGACATTAAAAGATGACCGGGGAATCGGAGTCGTAGAAGTGATTTTAATTCTGGTCGTTTTGATTGGACTTGTTATTATTTTTAAAACACAGCTTACAGATATTGTGAATTCTATTTTTGAAAAGATTGTAAGCGAGAGTTCAGGAATCTAAGAGGGATAGTATATGAAAAAAGGAGAGGTGACAGCATTCTTGAGCTTGATTTTTATCCTCCTAATGTCTGTTGTGGCATCTGTAGTAGAAAGCGCTTCCATGCAGGTGTTAAAAAATAGAAAACGAGGAGATATGGATAGAGCTTTGGAAAGCGTATTCGCAGAATATCAGAAAGATTTGTTGGAAGATTTTGAGATTTTTTCGTTGGAAGGAACGTATGAAACAGGAAACTTCAGCGAAGAAAATGTGACAAAACGACTTGAGACATATGGCGTACGGGATGCCGAACAGACGGTGGAGAAGATACAGTTTTTGACAGATGAGCAAGGCCGCCCATTTCGGGAACAAGTGATAGCTTATATGAAACAGAAGATGGGAATCTCGCAGTTGGAGGAACTGGCCGGATTGACGGGGCAATGGGAGAATCAATCTGGGAAAACAGAAGCGTATGAGCAAGAAGGAACAGATGTGGGAAAGGATTTGGAATCATCCTTGCAGGAGTCAGGGCAGTCTTTGCCGGAAGAAGGAAATCCATTGAATTTGATAGAAGCGATTCAAAAAGCGGGACTTGTCAATATCGTAATGAGAGGAAAAGAGGTATCAGGTCAATCGGTATCAGAAGCAGAATTGCTGTCTCACCGCTCCTTGCAAAAAGGGAAAGGAGAATTCAAAGTGAGGGATGATACAGAAGGAATGACGTCCAATCTTTACTTTGCATCATATCTGATAGAAAAGTTTCACGCGGCAGATGAATTGTCGGATGAGGGAAAACTGTCCTATGAGTTGGAATATATTTTAAATGGGAGTGGGAGTGACAGGGAGAATCTGGAGGCGGTTCTTAGAAAGTTGTCGCTGATTCGTCTGGCGGCAAATTACGGATATCTTCTGACTGATGCAGAGAAAAAAGCAGAGGCAGAGGCGATGGCTCTCGTATTGGCAGGAATCATTGCCTTACCTGCGATTGCGGAATTAATTAAGCAGGCAATACTTCTCGCCTGGGCGTATGGAGAAAGTATTATGGACTTGCGAACTCTTTTATCCGGAGGAAGAATCTCTCTGATTAAGACGAAAGAAGAATGGCAGTTGTCGTTATCGAATCTTTTGAAGCTGAGGAAAGAAGATGACCCGGGGGATGGGAAGGATGCGAAAGAAGGATTGAGTTATAAAGAATATCTGAGAATGCTTCTTATATTCGAAAATCAGGAAGAATGTACGATGAGGTCTCTTGGAGCAGCAGAATTGCGGATGAAGAAGAAAGCAGGAGAATTTTTTCAAGCCGATTATTGTATCAGTAAGCTAAGGATAAGAACCAATTGTAAGATAAGAAGAAAGATATTTTATACATTTTCAACTGAGTATGGATATCAATAAGAAAAGAGGTGAGCAAGGATGTCCTTTCAAATTTTTCATTTCCAACCAACATGCAAAGAAAAACTATCTGAGAACGTACGCAAAGATAATCCCTTAAGAAAGGAGGAAGACTCTGCTATGACACAATCAATATCATCTTTCCCAGAAGATGAGGAAGGGGCATCCTTGCTCCCCTCTTTTTCTGGAAGTATCTCTATAGAGGCAGCGTTTGTGACGCCGATTTTTTTCTTGGCAGTCTGTTGCCTGTGCTATCTGCTGGAAGTCATGTCTGTTCAGTCTTATGTGCGAAGCGCCCTGCATGATGCAGGAAGGGAACTTGCAAAAGAAACTTATATGATACCAATGGTTTCCCCTTCCAAAATAGAAGACGATATGGTGAAAAATATCGGAGCAGACAGGCTGAATCGAAGCATTATAAAAGATGGAAGCAACGGATTAGATGCCAGCGGTACGGTTGTGATTCCAGGGAATGGAAAGATTCAGATGCATGTAAAATACGAAATTATTCTTCCGATTTCCATGTTTGGAACACTTACGATGGAGTGTGAAGATGGATTCTCTATGAAAGGATGGAATGGATATGGCGGAGATGGGCTGTTTACCCCGAGGGAAGATATCGTATATATAACGGAAACAGGCGTGGTCTATCATAAAGATTATAATTGCACATATTTAGATTTATCGATTCAAATGGTTTCCAAGAGCAGCATTGGTTCCTTGCGAAACCAAAACGGGGAAAAATATCATGCCTGTGAACGGTGTGGAGGAGCAGGAGATAAAGTTTATATTACCGGACAAGGAAACCGATATCACAGTTCTCTTGGATGCAGCGGGCTGAAAAGAAAAGTATATGCGGTTCCGGTATCGGAAGTTTTAGGAAAAGGAGCGTGCTCGAGATGTGGGTCATAGTATTTTTACTGATTTGTACAGTGATAGATATGAAAACAAGAAAGTTGCCGATATGGTTTCTATCGGTCGGGACAATTTTAGCGGTGATTTTTCGGATTTTAAACTGGGGGCAGGATACAGCCGTCTGGATTGGAGGAATTTTGATTGGAGCCGCATTTCTTCTGTTGAGCAGATGTACGAAAGAAGAGTTTGGATACGGAGATAGCTGGATGATTTTGATTCTTGGAATTAGTCTGGGATTGTGGGACGTGTTATTACTGCTTGGTATTGCGCTGACCTGCTCCGGATTTGTGGCACTTATTCTTTTGAAGAGAGAATGTTGGTCGAGGAAAGTGTCGTTTCCATTTGTCCCATTTCTAATGTTGGGATATGTAGGGGTGTTGTATTTGTGAAAAAAGTAAAAGGAAGTGCAACGGTAGAGCTGGCATATATGATGCCGATAATATTTCTTGCATTTATTACGACAATTTATATCATTTTTTATTTTCATGATAAAAATATTTTGATTGGAGCAGCATATGAAACTGCTGTAGTGGGGGCGCAGAAGGTGCGATGGGATGAAGAAGATGTAGAAGGAGAGATGGAAAAACTGTTTCGGGAACGTGTACGGGGGAAATTTATCTTTTTCTCACGCGCATCTGTAGAGATTGAAGTTAGTAAAGAAATGGTCAGCGTTGAAGCGAGGGCATCTAAGCGCAGGATGAGCATGAGTGCAAGACAAAAGGTGACGATTACGGAGCCGGAACAGCATATTAGGGAGTTAAGAAAGGTTCAAAATGCATGGAAACAAAATACAAACGAGGATTAGACCATACATATCTGATATTGGAATTGCCTCTTCTTTATGAAGAGGACTATCAAATGAAGATGATGCAGGCAAATCGGATTGAAGGGCTGCTCGCAGCGGCGGGGCAGGGCGTAGACGGAAAGAGTCAATATTTCTATGAAATCAGCGGGAAAACGTCACTTCGTTCCCTCTATGAAAAGTTGGAAATATCAGGAGATGAGTTGGAAACTCTTCTTTCTCAAATCTTAAGAACGGTACATAATGTAAGAAAATATTTGTTAGATGCAGGAAAGATTTTACTCGACCCGGAATACATTTTTTTCGAAGATGGGAAATATGAATTTTGTTATCTTCCGGTAAAGGAGACGGACTTATGTAAGGAGTTCCATAAGCTTACAGAATACTTCGTGAGCAGAGTCAGCCATAGAGATAAGAAAGGAATCCGCATCGCTTATCAGCTTCATAAGGCGACAATGGAAGAAAACTATAATTTGGAAAAAATGCTGGAAAAGATAAAGCGAAAAAAGGAAAAGAAAAAGTCTTATGAAATACCGGAAGTCATTATTACCGACATAGATTACGAAAAAGAAGAGAGTGAAAAGGAAAAGCAGATTGTTCTGAGGGAGCATTCGTTTCTAGGGAAAAAACGGAGGGAAGGAAAGTGGGGAGATTGGGCAGAAAAGTTGTAAAAAAGAGGAAATTATCCTATAATAAAAAGCAATAGGAGGAAAAAACCATGCATCAAATGAAAAAGCCTGTGATTACAATTGCACTTGTTGTTATCAATGTTTTGGTCTTTGTGTGGCTGTCTTTTTTCGGAATGACAGAAGATGGGGGCTATATGCTGCAACATGGAGCAATGTATCTTCCGCTTGTGATAGAAAAAGGAGAATATTATCGTCTCATCACCTGTATTTTTCTTCACTTTGGATTTCAGCATCTGATGAATAATATGATGATGCTATTCTTTCTCGGAAGTGTTTTGGAGAATGAGATGGGGAGATGGAAGTACATGATTCTTTATCTGATGAGTGGAGTTGGCGGAAATTTATTATCGGCATGGTACGACTTACAAACGGGAGACTATCTGATATCTGCCGGAGCTTCTGGAGCCATCTTTGGAATTATCGGAGCCTTGCTTTTGATTGCCTTGAGAAATCATGGAAGGATTGGAAATCTAAGCAGTAAAGGAATGCTGTTTATGGTGGTATGCAGCCTTTATCATGGTTTTTCAAGCACCGGAATTGATAATATGGCACATATCGGCGGAATGCTGACCGGATTTTTCCTGGCAGTGATTTTCTATCGGAAGCATAATCGTAAACGTCGTATTCCGGAAGGGAACTGATGTTACGGATATGGTACCTTTGTGAGCTTCCACGATTGATTTTACAATCGGAAGTCCCAGTCCGGTGCCATGTTCTTTATAAGTAATAAAAGGATTAAAAATATCGGATAAGTGTGATTGGGAAATTCCACAACCGTTATCACTGATTTTCACAATAAGGTGTTGGGAATCCTGAGCAGCATGCAGATGTATTTTTCCTTTGTAAGAAGTGGCTTCCAGAGCGTTTCTTAGAAGATTCGAGAAAAGTTGTCGAAGCTTCGAGGAATCTCCTGTGATAGGGGAAAGATGTTGGTCGATTTTCGATGTAAATTGCATCAAAGTATCAGCAAAGGAAGCTGCGAATGATAAGGCAATATGGTTTAGAAAATCGGAAGTTTCGATGCGTCGATTTTGAATGCGCCGCCCGTTATTGTATAGGGAAAGGTCCTCCAGAAGTTTTTCCATAAAGTCAATATCTTCCATCGCGTCTATCCAATGTGCATAATTAGAGACCTCCGGATGCTGTTTTTCTATGAGTTGCAGAGTTCCGGATAATGCAGTGAGTGGATTGCGTATTTCATGGCTGATTTGGCTCAAAGTAAATTGATGGGAATCCAGTAACTTTTGAATTAAAATATGGTTGTGGGAATTTTCTTCCATGAGTTTATGTAATTGTTGTGTGTCTTGTAATGTAAACATAATAAATCCTCCTTTGGAAAGTGTAGCATTACAAACTTACGGATTCAATAAAAATAAGGAACGAAATTTCGACAAAAAGAGAGAAAAGGAGAAAAAATATGAGAGACGAAAACTGTATTTTCTGTAAAATTGCAAATGGAGAGATTCCGGCAGCGACACTCTATGAGGATGAAGATTTTCGCGTAATCCTGGACTTGGGTCCTGCGTCAAAAGGACATGCGCTGATTCTTCCGAAAGAGCATTATGCGAATCTGTATGAATTGGATGATGAGGTGGCAAAGAAAGTGCTTGTTCTTGCTAAGAAAATGATTACAAAGCTGACCGATGTATTAGGATGTGACGGATATAACCTCGTACAGAATAATGGGGAAGCTGCAGGGCAGACGGTACACCATTTCCATATGCATCTGATTCCAAGATATGAAGGAGACCAGGTAGGAATCACTTGGGAACCGGGAACACTGAGCGAGGAAGATAAAGAAGAGATTTTGACAAAAATGAAATAGTTATGTCTGCTCAAAACAAAAGAAGAAATAGGAAAATAAGAGTAAAATGAGAATATGTGGAATAGAAAAATTCGATAGCATATATGAGGGATACTATAAGAAAGTATTTATAGCAGCATTTGGTTATATGAAAGACCGTTACCTTGCAGAAGAGGTTTTTCAAGAAACATTTTTAGAATTGTATACGAGGATTGATGAGGTTCAAAAAGAAACGGCAGAGAATTGGTTATTGACGGTTGTAAAGCATAAGGCGTTGAATCGGCTAAAGCAAATGGCGTTTGAAGAAAAGAAAGTTGGATATTATGAGGCGGATATCGATGCGATTGCAAGTGACAATTATGGTAATCTTCAGATTGTTGAAAAGAATAGGGATTGTATCAATCTAAGCGAGGAAATATTTGACGAATTATATCAGGAAAATGCGACGTGGTATAAAGCGGTTGTAAGAGTGTATTGCTTTGGAAAATCGCAGAGAGATGTGGCAAAAGAAATGGGAATGAAAATCGGAACATTTCATGCCATGCTATTTCGGGCAAGGGGATGGATAAAAAGACATTACGGAAAGCAGTATGATGATTTGTTTGATTCGTAGTATTGAGAGAAGTTCAGGTAAAGAAGAAATAGAATGTGCAGTTTGCACATTCTATTTCTAAACGAAAGCCGATTATTTTGCGGCGTTTTCGATGAGGGTAATAATCGTATCAATTGAGTTTTGTTGTCCGGATTGGCTCATAGCTTGAATATAAGTCTCACGATTATTGTAAAGTTCTCGAATTGCGGCAAGAAGCTTATCGTTGGTAAGTTCTTCCTCTTCGATTACAACGCTAAAGCCTTGACGCTCGAAGGAACGGGCATTCAGAATCTGGTCCCCACGACTTGCGCTGGCGGAAAGCGGAATTAAAAGATTTGGTTTGCGAAGCGCCGCAATTTCACAGATTGCATTTGCTCCGGCACGCGAGATAATGACATCTGTAAGAGCGAACATATCTTTTAATTCATCCTGGATGTATTCAAATTGTACATAGCCTTTGACGTCTTTCAGGGATTCATCGGTCTTGCCTTTTCCGCATAAGTGAATGACTTGAAAGTCTTTCAGAAGCTCCGGGAGGATAGCTCGCACTGCTTCGTTCACAGCGACAGAACCGAGGCTTCCTCCGATAATCAGGATAACCGGTTTATCCGCGGTGAATCCGCAGAAGTTAAGCGCTGCAATTTTGTTGCCGGACAGCAGTTCCTGACGAATCGGAGAGCCGGTTAATACTGCTTTTTCCTTCGGAAGATGTTCTAAAGTCTCCGGGAAATTGCAACATACTTTTGTTGCAGAAGGAATGGAAAGTTTATTTGCAAGTCCGGGCGTCATATCGGATTCGTGAATAATGGTTGGTACGTGACGGCGTTTTCCTGCCATCACAACCGGCACAGATACGAAACCGCCCTTGGAAAAGATAACGTCTGGTTTTAATGTTTTTATTAATTTATCGGCTTCGGCAAGTCCCTTGATGATACGGAATGGGTCTGTAAAGTTTTTCAAACTGAAATAACGGCGAAGTTTTCCGGATGAGATTCCATGATAAGGAATTCCAAACTGTTCAATCAGTTCTTTTTCAATGCCTTCATAAGAGCCGATATAGTGAATGTCATAATTCAGTTCTTTTAAACGTGGTAATAAAGCAATGTTAGGGGTTACGTGACCAGCAGTTCCGCCCCCTGTAAGTATAATTCGTTTCATAATATTCCTCCGAAATTCAATCTCTATGATTAATCATAAACAGATTTGAAATAAAGGTCAAGGGAAATGAAACAGAAGATGAGGTTTTAAGGATGGAAAAAGGAAGAGAGTCAATCGAAAATTTTTCGGAAGAAGAGTTGAAAAAAGAAGCAGATACGGTGAGGGAGAAGCTGACGCAGGAGTCAACTCTGAAAACGGTAAAGATTCCGGATGGAATCCATGAAAGAATGGCGGAAAGAATCCAAAGATATGAAGAAGAGAAGGCAATCGAAAGTTTGTCTGAACAGGATAAAGAGGCGCTTCGTCTTGGGAGAGAATTTCAGGAGAAAGCGAAACAAAAGAAGATGTCGAAATCCAGGAGAAGAAAAATACTGGCAATGGCAGCTTCTGTGTTTATCGTAGTTCTTGGAGCAGGAATCACGAGTGTAGGAGGGAAGAAGTTTATTGTGGACGTATTCGAAAAGAACTTCGGAGGCGGAGAGAAGACATATGTGGATACGAATGAAATAGAATCTGCGGGTGAGATGACAGAAGATACAGCATATGATGAAATAGAGAGTGCATTTGGGACAAAAATAGTTCGAATTATCGATAAACCTTCAAATATGTATTTTTTAGAAATGCAATTGGATGAAGAAATGCAGGAGGCAATTTTATATTATTCCTTAGAAGAAAATATAATCTCTTATCGAATTGTATTTCCATATACAGAAAGTTCTAGTGGAGTGGAAATACAAGATAAGTTTCTACAAGAGTATATTTTAGAGTTGCCAAAAGCGGATGTTGTGATTACAGAATATCAGATACAGGAGACTGGAGAATCGGAATATGCGGCACAGTTTACATATGAGAATGCCGAATATTTCTTGACTGGCATTGTAAATCGGGAGAAATTTGAAAAAATTGTAAAAAATTTGAACTTTTTTTAAAAACAGCCGTAAGTTTTTCTCTTCTGGATTGTATATATTATAGAGGCAGTTAAAGGAGGAGAAAAATGAAGAAGAAAATAATTGCAATCATAGGAACATTTGTATTGTCACTTGGAATCATTCCAGTCATTCCAATAGAAACGGTACAGGCGAAAGAAGCAACCAGTGTGGACGGAAGCTTATTACTAGACGAAGCGGAAGAATCTACTGGACAGATGTTAGCCGAAACAAGAGGACAATATTTACAGACTGGAAGTTCTAGAATCGTGAAATCAGGTACAGGAAAGATTACAGTTGGAGGAACAACAATTGCACAAAAGCAAGTGGAATCAATTCAAGTATCGGTGATGGTAGAACGGCTGGTAAATGGAAATTGGGTAAGCTATACCTCATGGTCAGTATCTAAGAACAATGCGTATTCTATTTCAACATCAAAGACTTTGACCGTACCAAGAGGATATTATTATCGCGTAAGGTCAATGCACAATGCGAATTCAGATAGGAGTACATCCAATACGAATGCGCTTTATGTAAGCTAGCATGATTCCGGGAGGCTGTTGCAGTCATTGCGGCAGTCAATTGGAGCGGAATCTAGTTTACGTTACTTTCCGATTTTTGAGCAAGCACACACAAATTATCCGATTGAGCGTTTGCAATGGCTGCAACAGCTTCCCGTAGAGAAGTTCATATTTTTCTTATCATATATCATATCTTTAGAACCGGCAGTTTTGCCGGTTCTGTCTTTTTCTAAGATAAGTTTGAATGGAAAAGACAGTCAGCAAGGAAGAAGCTGCGGAAAGACGATATTATCTTTCCACAGCTTCTTTTAATGCATGAGCTAATTGGTCCGGACAAGATGTCGCTTTCATGCCACATTTGATACCTTCAACGCGGGAAATTACTTCCTCAACGGGCATTCCTTCAACCAGTCGTCCGATACCTTGGAGATTTCCATTACATCCTCCGGTAAACTGTACGTTGCAGACTTTTCCGTCTTTTACGTCAAATGAAATATTTTTGGCACAGACACCATGTGTTTTATAATCCATAATTGCCTCCTTCGAGAATAAATAATATATTTGACATGGTAAGTATAGCAGAAGTTTTCAGAAAAAGCTATGTGATACCTTATAGAAAAATTACATATCAGCTATAGAAAACCAGGCGAAGTATCTGTTATACTAAGAATATGTGACGAATAAAGAATAAAAAAGCATATAGAAGGAGAAAACATATGATAGGAATTATTGGAGCAATGGCTGATGAGGTTGCATTATTACAGAAAGAGATGCAGGTAGAAGAGATTGTGGAAAAGGCAGGAATGCGTTTTCACAAGGGAAATCTCTGCGGGAAGGAAGTTGTTGTTGTGCAGAGCGGAATTGGGAAAGTGAATGCAGCGCTTTGTGCACAGATTCTTGTAGATATTTTCCAGGTTGATACATTGTTGAATACCGGAATTGCAGGTTCTCTGGATGCGCAGATTGATATCGGGGATATGGTAATCTCTACGGATGCAGTGCAGCATGATGTGGATGCAACGACATTCGGAGACCCGTTAGGACAGGTGCCGAATATGGATACGTTTTCATTTCCTGCAGATGAGAAGCTGGTAGAACTTGCGAAAAGAGTAAACGAGGAAATGAATCCGGATATTCAGACGTTTACCGGAAGAATCGTGAGTGGAGACCAGTTTATTTCCTCCCAGGAAGCGAAGGAACATCTGGTGAATACATTTCATGCAAAATGCACAGAAATGGAAGGCGCCGCGATTGCGCATGCGGCATATTTGAATCAAGTTTCGTGTGTCATTATTCGTGCTATTTCGGATAAAGCTGACAACAGTGCGGAGATGGATTATCCGGCGTTTGAACAGATGGCAATCCTCCATTCTGTCAGACTGGTTCGTGGATTTCTGGCTGCAATGTAAAAAATATGATAGAAAAACAGAAGGTAAAGTGAAGAGCGAGACGGTGTCGAACGCCGTCTTACTGTAGAACTATGTAGAACGAATTTTCGCCCTCTTTCTTAGAATTACGCTATAATGGCGTTAATGAAAAGAAGGAGGGTTTTCTATATGTTAGAAACAATTATGAAGTCTCATGCCATTTTCTGGGTGATGGGAGCAGTTGCCGGAGTCGGTATTCTTTGTAAAATGATAACAGTATGTACACTAAAGAGACTCGTAAGAGCGGCCGGAAGAATGGGGAAAAGCAGCCAGAAATTAATGAAACTTGTGAAAGCAAAATTTGAACATGCTTTCATGTTGAGTGATAGAGTGGATAATGTAGAGGCGTTTGTGGAAAAGTATCTCTACGAATACAAAGTCTGGGGATTACGTCTACATACTTACCGTTATTTTGTGAAACAGAGCGTGTGGATTCTTGGAGTGTTAGGGATTGTTGGAATGTTTTTCAGCTATGGACAGGCAGGAATGGAGGAAGAGACGTTTCGTTATGGCGTAATTGGAGGAGTCGCGATGGTCGGAATGTTTCTTGTGCGGATTTCTTCGGATGAGGAGCATCAGTTGGAGGTTATCAAGACTTACATGATGGATTATCTGGAAAATATCTGTGGCCCGAGATATAGTAAGCAGCAGGCATTGAAGCAACAGAGAATGGAACATGTCATGAATGAGACTATTGTGGAACCGGCAGAAGAGACGGCGGATGAGATGGCGAAAAAGAATTATGACCCGGAAATGCGGGAAATTAAGATACCGGAGGAAATCATAAAACCTGAAGTAGGGGATGTAAAAGGACCGGAGCCTGAAATCGAGGAAAAAGAATATATCCAACAGGAAATCAAAAGTATGGAATCGGAGGAAGAAGAGAAGCTGAGTCAGGAAGAAATAAAAGAAGAAAAGGAGATAAAGAGCAAAGAAACGGAGGAGAGTGAGAGAAGAGTTCCACAGGAAATTATTTTAAGGGAGATATTAGAAGAGTTTTTAGCTTGATAAATATGTAGCTCTTTGATAAGATATCCATATACAGTTTTTATCAGAGAGGATTGATATCATGGCAAATAAAGTGACATTTGATTATTCAAAGACAGCATCATTTATCAGTGAGCATGAAGTAGAATACATGAAGAAGCTTGCTGTTGATGCAAAAGAATTACTTGTAAGCAAGGAAGGAGCCGGCAATGATTTCTTAGGATGGATTGATTTACCGGTAGATTATGATAAAGAAGAGTTTGCACGCATTCAGAAGGCGGCAGAGAAGATTCAGAGTGATTCAGAAGTATTATTAGTAATCGGAATCGGCGGTTCTTATCTTGGAGCAAGAGCGGCAATTGAGTTTTTGAGACATAGTTTCTATAACATGGTTTCCAAAGAAGTCAGAAAGACACCGGAGATTTATTATGTTGGAAACAGCATCAGCAGTACATATATCAGACATTTAATTGATGTAATTGGGGACAGAGATTTCTCAATCAACATGATTTCCAAATCAGGAACAACAACAGAACCTGCAATTGCATTTCGTGTATTCAAGGAATTATTGGAGCAGAAATATGGAAAAGAAGAAGCTGCAAAGAGAATCTACGCTACAACAGATAAGGCGAGAGGCTCACTTAAGAGCCTTGCAACAGAGGAAGGTTATGAAAGCTTCGTAGTGCCGGATGATGTTGGAGGACGTTTCTCAGTTCTTACAGCAGTCGGTCTTCTTCCGATTGCAGTAAGCGGTGCAGATATCAACAAATTGATGGAAGGTGCACAGGCAGGAAGAAAGCTTGCGCTCGAGAGTGATTTTGAAGATAATGATGCGTTAAAATATGCGGCAATCCGTAATATTTTGCTTCGCAAAGGAAAAACAATCGAAGTTCTTGCAAACTATGAACCGAGTCTTCACTATGTTTCTGAGTGGTGGAAACAGTTATACGGAGAGAGCGAAGGAAAAGACCAGAAAGGTATTTTCCCTGCATCTGTAGATTTGACAACAGATTTACATTCCATGGGACAGTTTATCCAGGATGGAAACCGTATTCTATACGAGACAGTATTGAACGTGGAGAAATCAACAGAAGAAGTTATTCTGAAAGAAGAACCGGTAGATTTAGACGGACTCAACTATCTTGCAGGCAAGAGCGTTGATTTTGTAAATAAGAGTGCGATGAATGGAACCATTCTTGCACACACAGATGGAAACGTACCAAACTTAATGATTCATATTCCTGAGCAGAATGAATATTACCTTGGACAGTTATTCTATTTCTTTGAGTTTGCATGTGGAGTAAGCGGATACTTATTAGGCGTGAATCCATTCAACCAGCCGGGAGTGGAGAGCTATAAGAAAAATATGTTCGCACTCCTTGGAAAACCTGGATTTGAGGCAGAGAGAGAAGAGTTATTAAAGAGATTATAATAGCTAGTTTGGCAGAGAGAGGGAGGCGAAAGCTTCCCTCAATTTGTATCATTGAATGCTTGTGAAGAAGGAAGTGAAGAAGGTGTTACCAAATCAGGTGTTGCAAAAGACGGTTCGGGATATGGGAGAAATTGTGAAGGAAGGCTGCTCTATCTGGAATCCGGATGGAATCTGCCTCGCGTATTCTTCAGAACTTGGCGATGGGGAGAAGTTAGAAATACAATCCATCGTCACACAGATGCAGGAAGAGGAAAGACAGGAAAACGGCAGGAGTTATTTCAGCGTGTACGCGGAAGAAGAACTCATCTATGTACTCGTGATTCAGACAGAAAAGCCGGGAATAGATATCGTCGGAAGGCTTAGCGCAAAGCAGATGGAAACGTTGCTGCAGGCATATCAGGAAAAAATGAACCGGAATCATTTTGTGCAGAACCTACTCCTTGATAATCTGCTTCTTGTAGATATCTATAATCGTGCGAAGAAGTTAAATATTGCGGTCGAGGAGAGACGGGCGGTGATTGTAATCGAACCGAAAAATCCGGAAGAAAATCTTGTGCTTGAGACATTGAAAGGAATCTATGCGACAAGCACGAAAGATTTTGTAACTGTTGTGGATGAAAGCCATATTATTCTTGTGAAGGCTTTGGAAGAGGGAGAAGGCTATCGAGAATTGAATCATGTCGCAAAATCTCTTGTCGATATCGTGAATACGGAGGCAATGGTAAATGTGCGCGTGGCATATGGCACAATCGTATCCGAGATTAAAGATGTGTCAAAGTCTTATAAAGAGGCGGGAATTGCCCTGGATGTGGGACGTATTTTCTACGCCGAGAAAAATATTTTGGCATACAATGAACTTGGAATCGGACGGCTCATCCACCAACTTCCGGTTTCGCTATGCGAAATGTTTTTAAACGAGGTGTTTGCAGGAAAAGCGGTAAGCCAGTTTGATGAAGAAACGTTGTCAACCGTACACAAATTTTTTGAAAATAATCTGAACATCTCGGAGACGGCAAGACAGTTATTTCTGCATCGGAATACACTGGTGTACAGGCTGGAAAAGATTCAAAAGAAAACAGGATTGGACGTTCGAGTGTTTGACGACGCGCTGACATTTAAGATTGCGTTGATGGTTTCGAATCATTTAAAATCTTTGCAGGCACCGGAGGAAAAAGTTACAATGGATACTAATTAAGAAAAGGAGGAATCAGGCATGGTAAAATTATATGACAAAGGCGTTTATCTTGTAAATGGGACAGAAATCAGGGAAGAATCGCAGATTCCGAAGGAAGAGGCAAGAAAACAGACGATTGCTTATAAGATTTTAGAAGACCATAATACGTCTTCTGACATGGAACAGTTACAGATTAAGTTCGATAAACTGACTTCCCATGATATTACGTTTGTGGGAATCATTCAGACTGCGAGAGCTTCCGGACTTGAGAAATTTCCGGTACCGTATATTTTGACAAACTGTCATAATAGTTTGTGTGCAGTAGGCGGAACGATTAATGAAGATGACCATATGTTTGGACTTACTTGTGCCAAGAGATATGGCGGAGTCTATGTGCCGCCTCATCAGGCAGTCATTCACCAATTTGCCAGAGAAATGCTGGCAGGCGGAGGGAAAATGATTCTCGGTTCTGACAGCCATACACGATATGGGGCGCTTGGAACTATGGCGATGGGTGAAGGCGGTCCGGAACTTGTGAAGCAGCTTTTGAATAAGACATATGATATTAAGATGCCTGAAGTGATTGGAATCTATTTAGATGGAGAACCTTCGGTCGGAGTAGGTCCGCAGGATATCGCGCTTGCTATCATTGGAGCCACATTTGCCAATGGATACGTGAATAATAAAGTTATGGAATTTGTAGGTCCCGGGGTTGAAAAATTGAGTGCGGACTTCCGAATCGGAATTGATGTCATGACGACAGAGACGACCTGTCTTTCTTCTATCTGGAAAACGGATGAGACAATTCGGGAATTCTATGAGATTCATGGAAGAAGCGAAGAGTACAGAGAATTGAATCCGGGTGAAACGGCTTACTATGATGGAATGGTTTATGTGGATTTGAGTAAGATTCAACCGATGATTGCGATGCCGTTCCATCCAAGCAACGTGTATACGATTGATGAAGTGAACCGGAACCTGAAGGATATTCTTCATGATGTGGAGCAGAAAGCGCTTGTCAGTCTGGATGGGGCGGTAGAATATTCTTTACAGAGCAAAATTCGAAATGGAAAACTTTATGTAGACCAGGGAATTATTGCAGGATGCGCTGGCGGTGGATTTGAAAATATCTGTGCGGCGGCAGAGATTATGAGAGGAAAGAATATCGGAGCGGATGAATTTACATTCAGTATCTATCCGGCAAGCACCCCGATTTATATGGAACTTGTGAAAAACGGAGCGGTGGCAGATTTGATGGCATCGGGCGCGATTGTAAAGACAGCTTTTTGCGGTCCATGTTTCGGCGCGGGAGATACTCCGGCAAACAATGCGTTCAGTATTCGTCATTCTACAAGAAACTTCCCGAATAGAGAAGGTTCGAAACTTCAGAATGGACAGATTTCTTCCGTTGCCCTCATGGACGCGCGTTCCATTGCGGCAACTGCAGCGAACCAGGGATATCTGACATCCGCGGCAGAAATGATGGATAGAGAATATAAAGCGCCGAAATATCATTTTGACGGAACTATCTATGCAAACCGAGTATTTGACAGTAAAGGTGTTGCGGATAAGTCGGTAGAAATTCAGTTTGGGTCAAACATTAAAGATTGGCCGGATATGCCTGCTTTGACAGAAAATTTATTGTTGAAAGTAGTATCCGAGATTCATGACCCGGTAACGACAACCGATGAATTGATTCCTTCCGGAGAGACGTCATCTTATCGTTCGAATCCGTTGGGACTCGCAGAGTTTGCACTCTCGAGAAAAGACCCGGCATATGTTGGGCGAGCAAAGGAAGTGCAGAAAGCGCAGAAAGCCATCGAAGCGGAACAATGTCCGTTGGAAGTTTTGGAAGAATTAAAGCCTGTTATGAAGAAAGTGCGTGAACAATTTCCACATGCAGGGGAAGGAAATCTTGGCATTGGCAGTACGATTTTCGCAGTAAAACCGGGAGATGGTTCCGCAAGAGAACAGGCGGCATCTTGCCAGAAAGTGCTTGGAGGCTGGGCGAATATTGCCAATGAGTACGCAACGAAACGTTATCGTTCGAACCTGATTAACTGGGGAATGCTTCCATTTATTACGAAAGAAAATCACGAGGAGCTTTCATTTGGAAACGGAGATTATATTTTTGTTCCGGATGTGAGAAAGGCGGTAGAAGAAAAACGGACAGAAGTGAAAGCCTATGTTGTAGGAAATGAGTTGAAGGAAATTACACTGAAACTCGGCGACATGACCGATACGGAACGGGAGATTATCTTGAAGGGATGTCTCATTAATTATTATAGAGGATAGTAGATGTAGGAGTCGGCAGTGTCCGGCTCCTTTTGGTAATTTGAGGAAAAGTTTATTTAGCATTGTAAATTATAGAAAAGACAATACTAAAAAAGTATAAAATATGCAAAAAATAGGAATGATATATTGATGAATGATTAAAATAGAAGTATAATATTACTTGTAAATGTAGAAATACGCATTTTTTAGGAGTGGATATATGGAAATAAGAAGAGACCAATATTTGAAGCAATTAATTGAACGTAAAAATAATGGAATGGTAAAAATTGTTACAGGCATTAGGAGATGTGGAAAATCTTATTTGTTGTTTAAACTTTTTAAAAATCACTTATTGGAATCGGGAGTAGAGAAAGAACATATAATAGAAATTGCTTTAGATGGAATTGAAAGCGAAGAGTTACGAAATCCTAAAGTATGTTATTCATTTATTAAAAACCAAATTAAAAACAATGAAGAGTATTATGTTATGATTGATGAAGTACAATTTATGCCTAGATTTGAAGAGGTTTTAAATAGTTTACTTAGAATAGAGAATTTGGATATTTATGTGACGGGAAGTAATTCAAAATTTCTCTCCAGTGATATCGTAACGGAATTTAGAGGAAGAGGTGATGAAGTCCGTATATATCCATTGACGTTTGCAGAATTTTTTTCGGTATATGAAGGTGATTATGATGATGCTTGGAATGATTATATGACATATGGTGGTTTGCCAATGATTGCGAATTTTTTGACGGAAAAACAAAAGTCAGATTATTTGAAAAACATATTTGAGAATGTCTATATGAAAGATGTAATCGAAAGAAATGGAGTGCAAAGTAAGGATGAAATAGGAATTCTTGTGGATATCCTTGCTTCTGTGGTAGGTGTGCCGACAAATCCAACCAAGATTGCTAATACTTTTGATACTGAAAGACATATGACATATACAAATAAGACAATATCAAAGCATATTGATTATTTGGCAGAGGCCTTTTTGATTTCAAAGGCGAATCGATATGATATCAAGGGACGGAAATATATTGGGGCAAATCTGAAATATTATTTTACAGATATCGGTTTACGAAATGCGAGGTTAAATTTTAGACAACAAGAGCCGACTCATATTATGGAAAATATCGTTTATAATGAATTGATTTCAAGAGGGTTAAATGTAGATGTAGGTATTGTTGAGATTCATGAAAAAGATAGTGTGGGTAAAAGTATTCGTAAGCAATTAGAAGTTGATTTTGTAGTGAATAAAGGAAATCAGCGATATTATATTCAAGTTGCTTATGATATGAGTAGTGAAGAAAAACAAAATCAAGAATTTAATTCTATCAGGCATATAGCGGACTCATTTAAAAAGATTATCATCGTAAATGGCTCGGTAAAACCTTGGAGAAATGAAGAAGGATTTGTTATTATGGGAATGAAATATTTTTTACTTCATTCGGATAGTTTAGAGTATTAACTATGTAGAGAAAAAGGACACAAAGGGATAACTTGACTTTTCATCTTTGCTATGTTACGATTTTAAGCAGATTATAAGCAAAACGCAGTGACGAAAAGAGTACATTTTCGGAAGCTTTACAGAGAATTTCCTGATGTCGGAATCTACCGGCTATGGCTGAGAGGGAAAGTGCGAAAGAGAATGGAAGATGGCTTCTGAGCGGTGCGCCGAGCCGGGAATCCGGGTTAAGTGCAATGGGTCCGCCCTTTATAGCGGCAGAGTGTGAAGAGCACTCGCAGAGGTTCATGTCGTGAGGCATGGACGAACAGAAGTGGTAACGCGGGTAATACTCGCCTTCTCTGAGAAATCGGAGAAGGCGTTTTTTTAGTTCATAGGAAACCTATGAACTAAAACGCTCCGCGAGGGTCGCACTGCGGCGGTGTGGAATTATGTCGCTGATGTGACCCGCCGCAGGCGGAGATTACGCTATCGCGCAATCTTTTTAACATAGGAAACCTATGAAATACGCAGTTCGCGAAAAGATTTATTTATAAGGAGAGAGAATATGGCAGACAAGAAAAAATTCTATATGACAACAGCGATTGCCTATACATCAGGCAAACCGCACATTGGTAACACTTATGAATTCGTACTTGCAGATGCGATTGCAAGATACAAAAGAAGTCAGGGATACGACGTATTTTTCCAGACAGGAACAGATGAGCATGGACAGAAAATCGAGTTGAAGGCTGCAGAAGCAGGCGTTTCCCCAAAAGAGTTCGTGGATGATGTGGCAGCACAGGTAAAAGAAATCGCAGATTTGATGAATACTTCCTATGACAAATTCATCCGTACAACAGATGATTATCATGAGAAACAAGTACAGAAAATCTTCAAGAAACTGTACGAGCAGGGAGACATTTATAAGGGACATTACGAAGGAATGTACTGTACACCTTGCGAGTCCTTCTTTACAGAATCCCAGCTTGTAGATGGAAAATGTCCGGACTGTGGACGCGAAGTGCAGCCGGCTAAGGAAGAGGCGTATTTCTTCAAGATGAGTAAATATGCGGACAGATTGATTGAACATATCAATACACACCCGGAATTTATTCAGCCGGTATCCAGAAAAAATGAGATGATGAACAACTTCTTACTTCCTGGACTCCAGGACCTTTGCGTATCCAGAACTTCCTTTAAATGGGGAATTCCGGTAGATTTTGACCCGAAACATGTTGTATACGTATGGTTAGATGCGCTTACAAACTACATCACAGGTATTGGTTATGATTGTGACGGAGAAAGCACAGAGCAGTTCAAGAAAGACTGGCCGGCAGACTTACACTTAATCGGAAAAGACATTATCCGTTTCCATACGATTTACTGGCCGATTTTCCTCATGGCTTTAGACCTTCCGCTTCCGAAACAGATTTTCGGACATCCATGGTTACTGCAGGGCGATGGAAAGATGAGCAAGTCAAAAGGAAACGTAATCTATGCAGATGAATTGGTAGATTTCTTTGGTGTAGATGCAGTACGTTATTTTGTGCTTCATGAGATGCCGTTTGAGAACGATGGTGTTATTACATGGGAACTCATGGTAGAGCGCCTTAACTCTGACCTTGCAAATACACTTGGAAACCTTGTAAACAGAACGATTTCCATGACAAACAAATATTTCGGCGGAGTAGTAACAGATAAAGGAGTAACTCTGGACGAAGAAAATGCTGCTATTGACGCTGACTTAAAAGCATTTGTGGCAAAGACACCGGGAATCGTAGAAGAAAAAATGGAAAATCTTCGAGTGGCAGATGCAATTACAGAGATTTTCAACCTGTTTAAACGTTGTAACAAATATATTGACGAGACAATGCCTTGGGCGTTAGCGAAGGAAGAAGATAAAAAAGACCGTCTTGAGACAGTCTTATATAACCTCATCGAAAGTATCAAAAAAGGTGCAGAGGCAATCGCTCCATTTATGCCGGAGACAGCAGAGAAGATTTTTGCACAGCTTGGTGATGGTAAGGTAACAGACAAGCCGGAAATTCTCTTCCAGAGATTAGACCTTGAAGAAGTGATGAAAAAAGTAGAAGAACTTCATCCGCCGGTTGTGGAGGAAGAAGAAAAAGATGATGCTCCGGTTATCGACATCGAGCCAAAGGAAGAAATTACATTTGAAGACTTCGGAAAGATGCAGTTCCAGGTAGGAGAAATTATCGCCTGTGAAGAAGTGAAAAAATCTAAGAAATTACTTTGCTCTCAGGTAAAAGTTGGAAGCCAGGTAAAACAGATTGTATCAGGAATCAAAGCACACTACACAGCAGAAGAGATGGTTGGTAAGAAAGTTATGGTTCTTGTAAACTTAAAACCTGCAAAATTAGCAGGTGTATTATCTGAAGGTATGCTGCTCTGTGCGGAAGATGCAGATGGAAATCTTGCGCTTATGACACCGGAGAAGGATATGCCTGCAGGAGCGGAGATTTGTTAATATGATATTTGATACACACGCACATTATGATGATGAGCAGTTTAACGAAGACCGGGAAGAATTACTCACGAGTATGCAGGAGAATGGAATCGGTACGATTGTAAATGTGGGTGCAAGTCTGCGGGGATGTAAAGACTCCGTAGAACTTGCAGGAAAATACCCGTTCGTGTATGCTGCGGTCGGCGTACATCCGGACCATACCGGAGACTTGAATGAAGAAACTTTTTTGTGGTTGAAGCAACAGTCTGACAATGAAAAAGTTGTGGCAGTTGGAGAAATTGGTTTGGATTATTACTGGGATAACGAATCCCATGACGTGCAGAAGAGATGGTTTATCGAACAACTGAAGTTGGCGCGGGAGAAAGGTTTACCGGTCATCATTCATAGTCGGGAAGCGGCGGCAGATACGCTGGAGATTATGAAAGAACACGCACGAGGACTTTCCGGAATTATTCATTGCTTCTCCTATTCCAAAGAGATGGCGGCTGAATATGTGAAGATGGGATTCTATATTGGAATCGGTGGTGTTGTCACATTTAAGAATGCCAAGAAAGTAAAAGAGGTTGTGGAAGAAATTCCTTTGGAGAGGATTGTGTTGGAGACAGACTGTCCATATCTTGCACCGACACCGAATCGAGGAAAGCGTAATTCTTCTCTGAATCTGACTTATGTAGCAGAAGAGATTGCAAGAATAAAAGGAATCACAGTAGAAGAAGTTATCGAGCAGACGGAAAAGAATGCGAGAGAAGTTTATCGGTTGAATTAAATACATCAATTCTATAAAGTAGACACAGCGAAAACCCGTTAACCACAAGGGCTAACGGGTTTCGGGTTTACTTATTATCTAAAGGAATGAGAGTAAAGTGCGACATCCTGCCTTCAGGATGTGTTTTACTTTATGAGGGGGGCGATAGTTGTTTATCAACTATCTTGATATTAGTATATAAGAGAAATATGTCTAAACTATGTTTTCAAAATAAAAGAAAACGAAAAATTCTTAAGTACGTCTTAAGAAAATCAAAACTTCCCTTATGAAATCTGTCCATGCGGTAGATTCCAGTCATAGTGTCTTGATAAGACGCGGATAATAATCACGACAGAAGCGCTGACGATAATTCCGATATTTGGAATTTTTAAGTGCATGGAACATACATACAGCAGAGCTCCGATAAGAGAAGCACACGCATAAATATGTTCTTTTAGTATGGATGGAATCTCGCATACCATCATGTCGCGGAGAAGACCACCACCGACTCCGGTTATAACACCGAGGAAAATCGTCAGGAAAATGTAATGGCTGTAGGAAGAGGCGATTGCTGCATTTACACCAACTACGGTAAAGGCGCCAAGACCAATCGCATCCAACAGATTCATCACAACATCATAATGCTTTGTCTGGATGAAAGTTTTCGCCAATTTTTTGGACTGTACGATAAAAAACATAAAGATAGCTGCAACAACTGCCACGCAGACATAAACAGGATTTCTGAAAAGTTCAGGAGGATTATTGCCAATCAGAATATCACGAAACATTCCGCCTCCTACAGCGGTGATAACACCGAGTACGATGACACCGAGAAAGTCCAGTTTCTTTCGGATTGCGACCATCGCTCCGGAGCAGGAAAATGCAATGGTGCCTAAGATTTCCATAATAAAAAATAAAGTTGTATTTGTCATAGTTGTACCTCATTCTAAGTTTTTTTACGTTATTTGTTATATTCCGATTTGATAAAAGCTGCGAAAGCTTTGATTCTGTCGAGTTGTTCTTTCGTGTACTCTGTTTTATCGAACTGTAAAGTGAGAGTAGCCGAACTAGTAGAAGTATGGTTATCAACAAGATAATCGATTGAGCAATCGAAGTATGAAGACAGTTTCCTCAGAGTGGATAGCTTCACATTGTCTGTGCCTTTTGCGTAAAATCCTGCGATTGTTGTATAGGGAATCCCGGATTCTTTTGCCAGAGTCGATTTGTTGATTCCCTTTTCAGTCATCAGATTATCTAAGTTATTAGTAAAAGACATAGTTTTGGCCTCCTATAGATTGTTAAATAGATAAGACCCCGTATTCCTACGAGGTCTTTTATTTGAATGAAATAGGTGGGGTGACAATCCCACATCTCCAACTAGGGCGACAGCCGCCTGTTCTGTCCTCTGCTTTCATTCAATATACTCTATATTTTACAACCTCATTATACAATATACTGTTTAGTTGTCAAGTTTTTTTAATGTTCCTTTTTCAATATAACGTTTTGCATTACATGTGCTCAATAAGTGTAGGGTTTTTACATAGCAAGTTCCATAGGGATTAACTTTAACTGCTACACGAATATATTCGCCACACACTTCATATAGGCGAATAAAAAGAACCGAAGAATCATGAGGATTCTTTCCTATATAATCTGGTGTATTTATAATTTCTTCAATGTCACCAAAATATTTTTCGTATTCGTAAGGATGACGCGACTTTATATGAGCTATATTAGATTTTCCAATATAGATTGGAGTTCCGATAGGGATATCTAAGTCTAATAATTGGATTACATTAGACGAAAATTCTCCAATTTGTTCTTTTAACATCATCGATACGTCACCTCTTATCTTTTGTTGTTAATCTTATTATACACATAAAATAAACTTTGTAAAGTAAAAATATACCTTATAGAGTAATTCGCATCGAAATAGCAGATATATATTATTTTTATTCTATTGGAGGGAGAGTCTATGTAGATGAGCATGCAGTTGTTTGAGAAGTTTATGAGGAGACTGGGGAGAGAATATGAGATTGAGCGATTGGCAGTGAACATATTGTGACAAGAGAAGATGAATATGTGTAAAAGCTAAACAGCACCTAAAAATGTAAGGTGCTGTTTTGAGATATAAGTATTTGAAGACTTATGTATTTAAACTTCGATAAGCTTCCCGTATCTCTTCCGGCAAATCTTCTGGATTCAAGTCTTGAAGACGGTCTTCATTCCCATCCTTGATTGCCTGTTCATAGTACCAACATTTATATTTCAGGATGTCGAGCGTATGATTCAGCCGCTTAATTTCATGTTCCACGTTTTGCTTTTGCTTCAAGAACAGGTCATGGCGTTTCTCATAAGTGGAACTGCCAAAATACGGAGAAAATGTGGTGCTCATTTACGGAGGCGGTTCCGTTAAGGAAAACGGAATCTATGATGCGGTGATAGATTTGCTGAAGAAAAATGGGAAGAATGTAGCGGAGATTTCAGGGGTTATGCCGAATCCGACGTTGGAAAAATTATATGAGGGAATTGAAATTGCAAGAAATCACAAGGCAGATTTACTTCTTGCTGTAGGAGGAGGCTCGGTATGTGATTACTCGAAAGCATTATCTGTATCGGTACATTGTGAGGAAGACCCTTGGGAGAAATATTACCTCCGTTTTGAAGAGCCGGATTGCGATTGTATTCCGGTAGGATGCGTGCTTACTATGGTGGGAACCGGTTCGGAGATGAATGCAGGCGCAGTAATCACGAATCAGGAGACAAAGCAGAAAATAGGTCATGTATTTGCAAGCGAGGATATTATGCCGAAGTTTTCTATTTTGAATCCACGCTATACAATGACGCTGCCACGTTACCAGATGGTTGCCGGAATCTATGATATTTTTAATCATATTTGTGAACAGTATTTTTCGGGAAAAGATGATACTACGAGTGATTATATCAGCGAAGGATTGATGAAATCCTTGATTCATTCCAGCCGTATTGCGATTCAGAATCCGCAGGATTACGAGGCGCGGAGCAACATCATGTGGACGGCGACATGGGCGCTTAACACTCTTGTGGCAAAAGGAAAATCGACTGACTGGATGGTGCATATGTTGGGGCAGTCCGTTGGAGGACACACAAACGCAACCCATGGTATGACGCTGGCTGCAGTTTCGCTTCCGTATTATCGTTATATTATGGAGGCAGGACTTGCCAAGTTTAAGCGGTTCGCAGTAAATGTGTGGAACGTGGACACAGCAGGAAAGAGCGATTCACAGATTGCAGAAGAAGGTTTGCAGGCTATGGAAAGCTGGATGAAAGAACTTGGTCTTGTTATGAATATTACAGAGCTGGGAGCAGATGAGGATATGGTGGAAGCGATTGCTGATACCACATTAACGATGGACGGCGGATACCGGATTTTAAATCGGGAAGATATCGTAAAGATTTTGAAGGATAGTTTATAAAATGAAAGTAACTCTCGGAAGAACTTCTCTGGGAGTTATATAAAAAAGAACATGAAAAAACCTGTCAGTTCTCACTGGCAGGCTTTTCATTAATTTAAAGGAATGAGAGTAAAGTTTGCATCCCGTCGCAGGGATGTGTTTTACTTTATGAGGGGGGGGTGATAGTTGCTTTATCAACTATCTGACTCTTAGTATATAGGGAAAATGTGTCCAAAGTATGTGCAATATCTTAAGGAAATCGAAAAAATATTAAGAATACATAAATCGGACATAAACTTTACTAAGAATTATTGGAAGGGAAGAATGGACGTAGAGCGCCGGCTACGTTGCTAATCGGCATCGTCTGCAACCAGATTCTTCCAGGTCCGGTGATAATCGTGTTGAAAACACCTTCCCCTCCGAATACCATGTTTTTAATTCCCTTTACTGCCTGTATATCAAGCTTGCAGCTAGCGGTCATGGCGGCGAGATGTCCTGTATCCACAACAATCTGCTGACCTGGCTGCAGTTCATATTCTACAACGTGACCATCAAATTCGGCAAAAGCAATTCCGTTACCGGATACTTTTTGAAGAATAAATCCCTCGCCACCGAATAATCCGGAACCTACATTTTTATGCAAATAGATGGAAAGGTCAACTCCGGATTCTCCGGCAAGGAACGCACTTTTTTGGAAAATGATTTCGTTGCCAGGTGAGATAGGAAAGGCTTTGATAGAGCCTGGGAAGCTGGAAGCAAACGCGATGAGTCCGTTTCCACCTTGCGCGGTATAAATATTCTGGAAGATAGATTCTCCGGAAAACATTCTGCCGAAAGCTTTTCCGATTCCTCCGTTGGTTGAGGTCTCCATTTTCATATTTGGGGACATCCAGGCCATGGAGCCTTTTTCTGTAATCATTCGCTCTCCCGCTTCCAGCCGACAAACGACAACAGGAAGCGTTTCCCCTTTAATTTCATATTGCATATACATTCTCCTTTCGTTGATTCCTAAGAAAATTTGATAAATGCTTTGGAAATCTTAGATTTATAGTTTCTTGCTGATAATATCGCTCAGTGTAGCAAATTCCTGGAGAGTCAGGGCTTCTCCGCGGATGCTGGCTCCTTTTCCGAGTTCTTCGATAGCTTCTGTAATCAGTTCTTTCGGGAGATGAATCTCCGGAGAATTATTCAATCCATTCGCAAGAGTTTTCCTGCGCTGGTTGAAGGAAGCGCGGATAATCTTGAATAACAGAGCTTCGTCTTTGACGGTTACAGGGGGTTTTTGATGGCGCGTAAGACGGATAACGGCAGAGCCGACTTTTGGTCTTGGCATGAAACAGTTTGGCGGAACGTTTGCTACGATATAAGGTTCGGCATAGTACTGAACCGCCAGTGATAAGGCGCCGTAGTCTTTCGTTCCGGGACCAACCTGCATTCGGTCTGCGACTTCTTTTTGCACCATTACCGTAATGCTTTCTACCGGTACATGACTTTCGAACAATCCCATAATAATTGGAGTTGTAATGTAGTATGGAAGGTTTGCCACTACTTTAATCGGTTTTCCATCATTGTATTTCTCGGCGAGAGCCGCGATGTCAACTTTTAACACATCATCGTTAATAATCATTACATTATCATATGCTGACAACGTATCTTCCAGAATCGGAATCAATGCCTTATCGATTTCTACGGCGATGACCTGGCGGGCTCTATATGCAAGGTATTGCGTCATAGTACCGATACCCGGCCCGATTTCAAGAACAAGGTCATCTTCTGTGATTTCCGCAGAATCGATAATCTTGTCCAGAACATGAGTATCTATCAGGAAATTCTGGCCGAATTTCTTTTGAAAAGTAAAGTTATATTTCTGCAAAACTGCAATTGTATTTTGTGGATTGCCTAAAAATGGCTCTTTCATCATATTCATTCTCCTAAATGTTCAGTTTGAAAGAAGTCTGATACGGCCTCTTTCTACGCATAGTATAGCATAAAATCTGTTTGATTGAATATAGGAAAATATTTTGTTACAATTTATATTGTAACAATGATAGAGTAACAAATGACTGGAATAGGAAATGAAGGGAATCGAATGTATCAGGCGGATTTACATTTACATACAAGAGTATCTGATGGAAGCGAAGATATCACTACAATTTTGAAGATGGCAAAAGAAGCAGGACTTACACATCTTGCAATTACGAATCATGACACAACGCAGATGACGGAAGAATATATTGAGGAAGCAAACAAATATGGAATCCATGCGATTCCAGGAGTGGAGATGTCTGCGTATGACACAGAAAGAGGTGTGCGGGCTCACATATTAGGATATAATTACAAAACCATATCGCATATAGAAGCTATCGGAAAAGAGACGTTAAGCAAGCGTACGGAAAATGGTTTGAAATATATTGAGGTGTTAAAGCAAACCGGATATAAGGTAGATAAGGAAGAGATTCTGAGACTTTGTACGACTGCAATTTATAAACAGCATATTTTAGCGTATCTTGTAAGGACTGGGCAGACGAATGCTATTTTCGGGGATGTGTATGATAAGGAGTTTAAGAATGGAGGTCCATGTAGTTTCGATGTGGATTATCCGGATGCGGTTGCATGTGTCAGAGCGATTTGCGCGGATGGAGGGATTCCGGTTCTTGCACATCCGGGTCAACAGAATAATTTTGATTTGCTTCCCAAGCTTGTAAATGCGGGGCTAAAAGGAATCGAATACAATCATCCTTCACATGATGAAAAATTGCGGAAGAGAGTAGAAGAAGAGGCGGAGCGATTCGGGCTTTTTATGACTGGCGGAAGTGATTTCCATGGAGCGTATGAAAAGACGAAGACAGAGCTTGGAAAGTACCGGGCGCATGAGTCCAGTTTGTGCCTTTTTGAAAAATAACGAAGAGGCGCTATCGGCGCCTCTGTTCTAACCACTTATAAATATCTTGATAGACATGTTTTCTGTCCGGTTCGTTTAGAATCTCATGCCTGTCATGTTCATAGAGTTTTAATTTCACATCTTTGAATCCACTGTTTTTATATTTCTTGTAGACGGCGGTAACGCCTTTTCCGAAATCCCCGACAGGGTCATCTTTTCCGGCAACAAAAAATACCGGTAACTCTCTTGGTATTTTTGTAAAGTTTTTTGGAGTTAAGAGTTGCTCCATTCCGGAAAACATGTGGTAGTACGCATTGACTGTGAAAACAAATGTACACCAAGGGTCTTTGAGATAGCGGTCTACATTTTCAGTGCTTCGGCTAATCCAGTCCATGTTTGTGCGCGCGGGCTGAAACTTCCGGTTATAGCCGCCAAACGCCATGTTGTTGACAAATGTGCTTCGATAAGACCAGCCTTTAACAGAAGCAACGAGCCGGCATAGGAGTTTGCCGAGCTTTACGAGGGCAAGAGGCTGATTGCCGGTTCCCATAATGATAACGCCTGTAAGTCCATCGCCATGGAGTGTGATATATTGTCTCGTCAGGAAGGAACCCATACTGTGTCCAAGCATAAAATAGGGAAGATTTGGATACTTGGAGGCTGTCAGTTGACGGAGTGTGTGAATATCCCCGATGACGTATTCATTTCCATTTGTTTCATGAAAATATCCATGCTGTTCCTCAGTCAGGACAGATTCTCCATGACCGAGGTGGTCCTGACCGACGACATAGAATCCCCGGCTGCTTAAATATTCTGCAAATTCATGATAACGGTCAATATATTCTACCATGCCATGCGAAATCTGAAGGACAGCTTTTACGCTGCCCTCCGGAATCCACTCGATGGCATGAATCTGTGTCTGTCCATCTTTAGATGGATAGTAAAAATGTTGTTTCATAAGATTTTATCTGTCCTCCATGTTCACATAATCTCTGTAAGGAGCCAATGGCTTGTAAGCCGGACGGATGATTTTATCTACATTTTTAAGTTCTTCCAAACGATGCGCACTCCAACCGACGATACGTGCGGCGGCAAAAATCGGAGTGTAGAGTTCCTTCGGAAGACCGAGCATTTCGTAGACAAGTCCACTGTAGAAGTCTACGTTAGCATTGACCCCTTTGTACATCTTGCGTTTTTCACTGATGATTTCCGGCGCCATATGCTCCACAGTTTCATAAAGGGCGTATTCTTTCTCATAACCTTTTTCTATTGCAAGCCGTTTGACAAAGTCTTTGAAAATCTCGGCTCTCGGGTCAGAGACGGAATAGATGGCATGTCCCATTCCATAAATCAGACCTTTCTGGTCGAATGCTTTTTTGTCGAGCAAATCAATGAGATACTGACGAATCTGGTCTTTATCTGTCCAATCCGTCAGATGTGCCTTCATGTCAGCAAACATGGAAGTTACTTTAATATTTGCACCGCCATGTTTTGGTCCTTTTAAGGAAGCCATTGCAGCGGCGATTGTGGAATATGTATCGGTGCCGGAGGATGTAACAACGTGTGTGGTAAACGTAGAGTTATTACCACCACCATGGTCCATGTGCAAAACAAGCGCCATATCCAGAACAGTAGCTTCAAAATGACTGTATTTGCGGTCTTCTCGCAGCATCATAAGAATGTTTTCTGCAGTAGAAAGCTCCGGCTTCGGTGCATAGATATACAAGTCCTGTCCCATACGGTAATTGTAAGCGTGATATCCATATACCATCAGCATTGGAAACTGGCTAATCAGATTCAGACATTGCCGTAAGACATTCGGGATGGTAGTATCGTCCGCTTTTTCATCGTAGGAATACAGATTCAGGATAGAGCGGGACAGGCTGTTCATCATATCTTTGCTTGGGGCTTTCATAATAATGTCCCGAACGAAAGTAGGAGGAAGCGTGCGTCGTTCAATGAGAGTTTCTTTGAATGCTTCCAGTTCGTCCGGAGTCGGCAGTTCGCCGAAAAGAAGGAGATATGTGATTTCCTCAAAACCAAATCTATCTGCACTTAAGAAGCCGTTCACAAGGTCTTTGATGTTATAGCCTCTATAATACAAATTGCCGGCGCAAGGAACTTCCTCACCGTTTACTATCTTTTTGGCGCATACGTCAGAGATGTTGGTGAGTCCTGCGAGCACACCTTTTCCATTCAAGTCCCTGAGACCTCTTTTTACATCGTATTTTGTATAGAGCTCCCGGTCGATGGAGTTATTCTTTTCACATAGGTCAGCAAGCTGCTGAATCTTCGGAGTGACTTCAAATAATGATTCTGATAATGGTTTCGTCATAGACATACTCCTTTCTTTTGAAAAATTACAATTATTATACTCAATTGTCAGAAAAAATACAATGAGCAAGATATTAAAGATTTCTTAAGAAAATTTGCCATCAGCTCTTAAAAAATATCTGTTAATCTTGTATACTACAAGGGAGGTGATGAAAATGTATAACATATTAGTATGTGATGATGACAAGGAGATTGTAGAGGCAATCGAAATATATTTAACGCAGGAGGGGTATAACGTACTCAAAGCTTATGATGGCGAAGAGGCGCTGAAAGTATTAAGAAAAGAAACCGTAGATTTACTTGTAATAGATGTTATGATGCCGAGATTGGACGGCATTCGGGCGACACTGAAGATTCGAGAGGAAAATAGTCTGCCAATCATTATTTTATCGGCAAAATCAGAGGACGCGGATAAGATTCTTGGATTGAACGTAGGCGCGGACGACTATGTGACGAAGCCATTTAATCCGTTGGAACTTGTGGCGAGAGTAAAATCCCAGATTCGTAGATACACGAAGCTTGGAAGTACAGTAATGGACACGAAGAAATCCATCTATACAGTTGGAGGACTTACAATTGACGACGACTTGAAAGAGGTAACTGTTGACGGAGAAACTGTGAAACTTACCCCTATTGAATATAATATTTTGTTACTATTGGTGAAGAATCAAGGGAAAGTATTCTCTATCGACCAGATTTATGAAAATATCTGGAATGAAGACGCAATCGGAGCGGATAATACGGTGGCAGTGCATATCCGGCACATCCGCGAGAAGATTGAGATTAATCCGAAGGAGCCGCGTTATTTGAAAGTAGTGTGGGGAGTTGGATATAAGATAGAGAAGCTTTAGGAAGGAGTCGATATGAAGAAATGGTACCAATCTCCTTTGTGTAAAGGGCTTTTGATTTTGGCAGCCCACATATCTGCGGCGGCGTTGGTAGTTTGTATTGGAATTTGGATTATTTATCCGGGACAGAATTACGGACAGCTTTTTTTCGATAAGGGAGAAAGCAAATATGAGGACACGAGAGGATTTGCCAATGACCTTCAGAACAGCGCATGGGATATCCTGAATATGTCTACCTGGAAAAATGCACTTTTTACGGAGGGAAGATATAATCCGGATAAGGTGATAGATGTAAAGCAATTTGACAAGGATAGTACGATTGCGACGGAACCGGGAGAGTTGAGTTTCTATCTGAAAGATTTAATTGACCTGCAAGATACGGAGGATACCGATGTTCTCGTATGTGAAAAACCGGATGGAAAGTTAAAATACGACTATTTTACAGTAGAGCAGTTTTTGAAAGAAGTGCGGGCAAAAGGTTACCGATTCCCAGCGGAAGAAGAACAAGGGCTTGATACAGAAAACAGTCTCAGTAATATAGAATATAGTACGATACCGCCAAGCGGTGAAGCGGTAGATAAGGATGGAAAACAAGTGTATTCGGAAGTCTGGTTTATGGAAAGCCCGATTTACGGAACGTTGAAAACAGTATCCGGGAAAACGATGCTGGAACTTGCCAATGAGTCAGAAACATGGAACGGGAAACTATACGAAATGTATAGCATGATTAGTAGTACGGCGATTGAAATGAGCGATTACTATTCTTCCTATGCGGACATTCAGGATAATTACGAGAACGGAGAGACCAATATTTCATTCCTCTATGTAGATTATGATAACGGAATCGTGGAAAGCAATATCGAGGAGTATGAGAACTATCCGAAATCAGATTTGCAAAAACTGGATTTTGAAAAAGTAATTTCCGAAGGGAAATATGTACTTATTACACCGAAGCTTGCGGAATGTAGGACGAATTTGCCGACAGACAATGTATCGTTATCCGCATGGAAAGACATGGTATCTCATCGAAAAGAGAATAGCAGGAACTATAAATTTGCAATTTCTGTAGATACGAAATATCCAATTCAGGATAGATTCTATGAGAAAGACCACATGTATACAAAATATATGCCATGGGTAGATACTGTGATGGTCATTGGATGTATCTCCGCAGTTCTTCTTGTAATTTGCTTTATCTGGCTGACGGCAGTAGCCGGAAGGTCGAATGCGCAGGACACAGTAGCCTTGGTATTCTTCGATAAGTGGAAGACAGAACTTTGGCTTTGCTTCATGATGGCAGGTCTACTGGCTCTTGCCTTTCCTATGAATATGGTTGATGGATATATGATGAACTGGGATGAAGCAATGCGGGAAGGACACTTTGTGTCGGATGCGCTTCTTGTGTTTGGAGCTGCGGCGGCAATGGCATGTGCTTGTATCCTGACCGTTTATTTAAGTCTTGTCAGAGTATTGAAGGCAAAGACGTTGTGGAAGAATAGTATTACAAAGATGCTTTGCCGCATGGTGAGATATATCTGGCAGAATCGAAGCGGTCTTACGAAACTCATTTTGACAGGTGTGGGGCTGTTCCTCGTGAACTTTATGGTATTTACAGGAAGCGGATTTTTTATTCTTCTTGCAATGGTAGTGGATGTGGCGTCTGTCCTTTATCTGGCGAAGCTTTCCATCGAGCGGACAAGAATTAAGAAAGGCATCATGAAGATTGCGGCAGGAGATACCGAGTATAAGATTCCGTTGAATGACCTTACCGGTGATAACAAGGATATGGCTGAAATGGTGAATCATATCGGAGAAGGTATCCAGACTGCGGTGGAGAAAAGTTTAAAAGATGAAAGATTGAAGACAGACTTGATTACGAATGTTTCGCATGATATCAAGACGCCGCTTACTTCGATTATTAATTATGTAGGACTTTTGAAACAGGAGCATTTTGATGACCCGAAGATTCAGAGATATCTGGATATCTTAGACCAGAAGTCCCAGAGACTGAAAACATTGACAGAAGATGTTGTGGAGGCATCGAAGATTAGTTCAGGAAACATCAATCTGGAATTTATTAATTTGAATCTGGTGGAAATGATTCATCAGACGACAGGTGAATTTGCAGAGAAATTTGAGAAGAAAAATCTGACGGCGGTTGTGACCGTTCCGGATGAGCCGGCAATCGTCAGAGTAGACGGACGCCGCATGTGGCGTGTGATTGAAAATGTCTACAACAATGCGGCAAAATATGCGATGCCGGGGACAAGGGTGTATGTAGATTTGTCCATGAATAAGAATATCGTACTTCTTTCTTTGAAAAATGTATCCGAGTATCCGTTAAATATTACGGCAGATGAATTGATGGAACGTTTTACGAGAGGCGACGTATCAAGAACAACGGAAGGAAGCGGACTTGGCCTTTCCATCGCACAGAATTTGACAAAGATGCAGGGCGGTGAATTTAAACTTTATGTAGATGGCGATTTATTTAAAGTGATGATTAGTTTTCCTCGTATCCGCCCGAAAGTAGAGAAACCGGAATGGACGAGAAGCCAGGAAACATACGAGTTAGAAGAGAAAACAGAAGATTCAAAAGAGCAGAATGAGGCGGCAGAACAGAATTAACGCATATGCAGAGAAAGATTGTGTAACTACACAATCTTTCTTATTGCGTTTACATGAAATAGGCATTACAATATAAAATGCATATAAAGAAATTTTACATAGAGATTCATATAGAAGGTATAAAAATGGAAGAAATCAGAGCAATTTTAGCGCAATGTTTAACGATAGATTTAATCAGCGGAATTTTGAGTAATCCGCGGCAAAAAGGCGGAGTGACGAAGGGAAAGATTCGTCCGATGCTTGTGAAAGAACAATTGGTCTTTCAGTTAGAGACGTTCCAGAATAATCAGGCGTTTCACGAGAACTTGAATACAGAAGAAGCAGAAAAGAGAATTTTGGAATATATGGAGCAGTTTAAGCAGCTTCAAATTATGACGAAGACGATGAATTATACGATTCTTATTAGTAAGAAAGGGAAAGTGACCATTCAGAAAAAGGCGGTAAAGGGGGAGACGAAACAGATAAATCTTACACACAACCGTTCCAAGAAGTATATTTTAGAGGAGGGCATTAAGGTGCCGTTTCTATATGACCTTGGGGTGCAGACAGCCGATGGACGGATTGTGAAGAGCAGATTTGATAAATTCCGTCAGATTAACCGTTTCCTGGAATTTATAGAAGATATCCTTCCGCAGTTGGCGAAAGACCGGGAAGTGACGATTCTGGATTTTGGCTGTGGCAAATCGTATCTGACATTTGCCATGTATTATTATTTGCATGAGTTGAGGGGGTACGATATCCGGATTATCGGTTTGGACCTGAAGAAAGACGTGATACAGCTTTGCAACAGTTTAAGTGAAAAATACCGATATGAGAAGCTGAAATTCCTGGAAGGAAATATTGCAGATTATACAGGGGTGGAAGAAGTGGACATGGTTGTCACGCTTCACGCATGCGATACGGCGACAGACTTTGCGCTTGCAAAAGCGGTAGGATGGAATGCGAAAGTCATTCTGTCAGTGCCTTGTTGCCAGCATGAACTGAACGGGCAGATTCAAAATGATGTGCTTGCACCGATTTTGAAATACGGCTTGATTAAAGAGAGAATGTCGGCATTGATTACGGATGCGCTGAGGGCAGAATATCTGGAGCGGGAAGGATACGAGGCACAGATTCTGGAATTTATTGATATGGAGCATACACCGAAGAATATTCTGATTCGTGCAGTAAAGTCAGGAAAGAAGGCAAAGAACCAGGAAGCGATAAAAAAATGTGAAGAACAATTACATGTTTCACCGATGTTGGGGAGACTTTTATAAGATAAAAGGGGAGTTTTATGAATGAAAAACAGAATCATTAGCGGGCTTGTGCTGTTTATTATATTTATTGCGGCATTGATAGGCTTTAGTGTTGTCTTGAATCAGGGGACAGACGACATGACAGAGGATATGGGAAGCGCAAAGCTTCCGGTCATTTCTTTTGAGGAGTCAGGTTATCAGGTGAATCCATTGGTCGGATATACGGAGGAAATGGATATTTCTGTAATGCGGGATAATATTCTTCCAGTATCAGTAGGAACCTTTGTGACGGCCGATATTAGCGGATATGCAGGAACGATACGTTCCTTGAAGTATGAAGTGATGACGCTTGATGGGGAAAAGGTATTAAAAAGCGGAACGATAAAAAAGGTGAGTGATGCAGTAAAACTGGAGTTGGGAGACAGCATCTCGGATGGGCAGGAGAAAGCTTTGAGGTTGACTCTGACAACAGAAAACGAAGAAAAGATTTATTATTATACGAGAATCGTCAGGGCAGCAGAATTTAATGTGCAGCAGTGTCTGGAGTTTGCAGAGTATTTCCATACAACAGCCATGGAATCGGACACCTTGACAGATTTAAAGAAGTACTATAGTTCAGAAGGAGCCTCCGAAGGAAACGGATTGCAGAAAGTTACATTGGCATCAGACTTGAATCTGATTGGCTGGGGAGACCTGACTCCGAAAGTAGAAGGAGAGATGATTTGGGAGATTAAAGAAAGTAATCAAACTTATACGTCGATTTCTTTGAAGTATCAGGTGAAAGCGGGAGAAGGACTCTATAATATTACAGAATTTTTCAAAGTTCGTTTCTTGCGGGGAAGAGCTTCTTTGGAATCTTATGTAAGAACGATGAACGAGGTGTTTGAAGGGAAAGAAAAGAACTTCAGTAAAGATGGAATCCTTTTAGGACTGACGAGCGCGGATGTCCCATATTTGACTGATAAGAAAGGTGAACATATTTCTTTTGTACAGGAAAGAGAACTTTGGCATTATGATAAGAAAGAAAATCAGATATCTCTTTTGTTTAGCTTTGCGGATGCGGAGAACCAAGATATTCGAAACAAGAATGACGACCATTCTATCAGGTTGTTGGATATGGATGAGAAAGGAAATACCGTTTTTGCAGTATACGGATATATGAATCGTGGAGAACATGAGGGACAGACGGGGGCGGCGATTTACTACTATGACATTGCAGAACAGTATGTCCAGGAGAAGGCGTTTATTGCCAGCAGACAATCCGGGGAAATCGTACAGCAAAGTCTGAGTTATCTTACTTACTATAACAGAACGTCCAATGTTCTGTATGCGATGTTTGAAGGAACGCTTTATAAGGTGAATCTGAAAAATCAGAAAAAAGAAGTGATTCAGGACGGCTTAAGCGAAGGGCAGTATGCATCGTCTCCGAACGGGAAATATATAGCGTATCAGAAAGACGGAGATTTCCGACATGCAAATGCGATTGAAATATGGGATTTGCAGAAGGAAAAGAGCGTTACGATTGAAGTGCCGGAAGAAGAAGTGATTCGTCCGCTTGGTTTCATAAAAGGAGATATCGTATATGGAATCGGAAGAGAAGGAGACATTGGCAAGAATACAATCGGGGAAGATGTGGAGCCGCTCTATAAACTGGAGATTCGAGACCAGAAAAATAAGGTAGAGAAATCTTATGAGGTAGAAGGAATTTACATAGCGGATGCCTTGGTAGAAGAAAATGTGATTACGATGGAACGTGTGATAAAATCAGGAAACGTATATCAGGAAACAACACAGGATTTTATTACGAACAACGAAAGCAAGAAAGAAACTGGTATCAAAGTAGAAAGAGTATCTTCTTCTGCAACAGGATTCCAGATTCGCCTGACGGATGAATCCGGAATAGAAGAACGCAATCCGAAGCTGATAAAACCGAAACAAATGTTATTTGAACGGGCAACAACGATTGGATTTGATAAAGATGAATCCAAAGGCGCCTATTATGTATATGGACTCGGTAAACTTCAGGGAATCTATGAAAAAGCCGGAGATGCGATTTATGCGGCGGACGTAGTAAGAGGAGTTGTTGTGACGGCAAACCAGACGAAGGTGTGGGAGCGAGGAAACAGAATGCTCTCATATCAGATAGAAGGTCTGGATACATTTACCACGAAAGTAAATGAAAGTCCTTTGGCGGCATGCTTGAATCAGATATTGGTATATGAGAAAAAGACAGCAGATGCTGCCGCAGAACTTGCTGCCGGGAAAACGGTGATGGATGTGTTGAATCAACACTCCGGAGGCGAAGCGATTGACCTGTCAGGATGTACGTTAGAGCAGCTTTGCTATGTAATCGGGAAAGGAACACCGGTTCTTGCGTTGACAAGAGACGGAGGAGCGATTCTTCTCGTCGGTTATGATGAGAATACATTCACATATATGAATCCGGCAACAGGAAAGAAACCAACGGAAAAGGTGCAGGATATGGAAGCGTTGACGGGGGGAATGAACGGAACCTTCTTCGGATATGTGAAATAAAAGATGAGTAAAAGACAGAATCATTTTGAGAGAAAATATCTTTCAAGATGATTCTGTTTTATTGTGCGGAACTTTATAAATATTTTTATACTTATAGGGGAAATCAATAAAATGATAAGAATAATCAATTGGACAAAAAAGTATATGCAGAGATATAATCTGGTAGGAAAATTGAGTTGTGGGGGGATGACTTTATAGGAATGGGAAAGGAGTCTCAACAGAGCCATATTGGAAAGGGAGGAAGAAACAGAAAATGAAAAGAAAGTTAATCAGCTTGCTTTTATGCGTGGCGATGAGTGCGACATTGATTGCAGGATGCGGTAAAAGTGCGGATGAAGGGAAAGGAACCGATTCAGGAGCAGATTCGTCGAAGAGCGATTCTCTTGTAATGCCGGTTTCAGCGACAGTAACAAGTTTGAATGGAAACTTGGAAACGATGGCAGAAGGAGCATTTCAGCTTGCCCCATATCAGGATGAATTATATTATGTAGACCAGAACGAGACAAGATGGTATCTGGCAGAGAACTGTGAAATATCAGAAGACGGACTTGTCTATACTTTAAAGTTAAAAGATAATTTAAAATGGCATGATGGAGAAGCTATTACTGCAGATGATGTGATTTTCACATTCAATTGCAACCTGGATACAAATAATGGAGCCGGATTTTCAAATGTAGTATTTGTAGGAGAAAAGGAAGTGAAGGCAGAGAAAGTAGACGATTTAACTGTGAAGTTTACGCTTCCGGAAGTATCTGCATCCTATTATTCATTATTGGGAAACCTTGTGCTTCTTCCGGAACATGCATTTGACGGAAATACAAATATTAAATCAGCAGATGCAAATTTAACAGATATTGGTTCAGGACCATATAAGCTTGTGGAATTTAAAGATGGAGAATCACTTGTTCTTGAGAAGTTCGAGGATTATTATGGAAACGAACCACAGATTGAACAGATTATTTTTAAAGTAATCTCTGACCCAAGTGCACAGGAAGTTGCATTTAAGAACGGGGAAATTAATTTTCTGACAGCAGCTTCCGATGATGTGGTGAAAGAAGTGAAAGAAGCAGATGGTGTTGCACTTCACACATTAGCAGAAGGACGCGTAAAATACCTTGCATGGAATAAATATTGTCCGACATGGGAGAACCGCGATGCTGTAAAAGCTGTTTTTATGGCATTAAATCAGGAGGAAATTGTAGCGGGTGCATATGGAGAACATATGGGAAAACCGGCAAATTCTATTTTCAGCAACCGCAATACTTTCTATGATGAGAGTGTAAAAGGCTATGAACAGAACTTGGATGAAGCAAAGAAATTAGCTAAGAGTTCAGGGCTTGCAGGAAAAACAATCACATTACATTACAATACAGACAGAAGCTACATGGAAGCAACAGCGCTCTTGATTCAGGAACAATTGAAAGAGATTGATGTGAATGTAGAACTTCAGGGAATCGATGCGAATGGATTCTTCGATGTTGTATTTACAGACCAGGCAGATTATGAATTATACTTGAATGAATATGGCGCAATTGGCGACCCGGACAATGTAATTTCCGGTATGTTTGACGGTACATGGGGTGTGAATGTGGATACGTCACAGGAAATTTTAGACCTTTTTGAAAAAGCAAGAAGAACAACAGATGTGGAAGAAAGAACGGCAATCTACAAAGAGTTACAGCAGAAAGCATCAGAAGCTTACCTGATTTATCCGATTGCTTATCCGAACTACTGTTTCGCGACAAGTGATAATCTTGAAGGAACAGAAGATTTATCTACGACACCGGTATTTGAAGATTACACAAAACTTTCTTTCAAATAGAAATAAGAGAAAAGAGTGAAAGGAATAGATTCTGTTTTGACAGAATCTATTTCTAGGTTATAAGGAGAAAAAATGAAGAAATTTATTGTAAAACGATTTGTACAGATGTTAGTCGTATTTATTGCTGTATCAATATTTTCGTTTGCTATCATATATTTTTCACCGGGAGACCCACTATACCTATATACATCGCCGGCAAAATCGTCCTATAAAATGACGGAAGAACAGTTGGATGCTATGCGTGAAGAACTGGGGCTTACAGGAAATGTGGTAGAACGATATATGAATTGGGCAGGGAATATGTTAAAAGGTGACTGGGGACTTTCAGTGAGCAATCATCAGCCTGTAAAGGAACAGATTTTTGATAAATTACCAAATACGATTGGACTGATGGGCGCTGCTCTTGCACTATCTGTTATCGTAGCAATTCCATTGGGATTGTTAGCAGGATACTATAAGAACCGATGGATTGACAATATTATTAGTGGAATTTCCTATCTTGGAATTTCCCTTCCTGCATTTTGGTTTGGAATTTTGCTCATCATTGTATTTTCGCTGCATTTAGGTCTTCTTCCGAGTGCGGGCATGAGGACAATTGGTGTAAATTCAACAACGGATGTAATAAGACATGCCATCCTGCCGGTTATTGTTTTGAGTGTAAATAATACTGCGGTATTTGTGCGGTATATTCGCTCAAATACTATAGAACAGATGGAGGAAGAGTATGTAGATACTGCAATTTCAAAAGGTATTCCACGTATTCAGGTGATGAAAAATCATATTTTGAAGAACTGTCTTCTTCCTATTATAACGATGGTAGGAATGAATTTTGGAACATTGATTACAGGCTCTTTTATTGTAGAATCTGTATTTGGATGGCCGGGGCTTGGTACGCTTTGCATGAGTGCGGTGAACAGTCGAGATTATACGATGATTATGGGAATTACGATGCTTGCATGTACAGTACTTTTGATTGGAAATTTTCTGGCAGATATTCTCTACGGATTTGCAGACCCAAGAATAAAACAGGGAAAGGAGAAGAGTCATGGATAGAAAGGCAATGAAAAAAATATTTTTTTCTAATAAAATGGCGGTTGTCTGTACGATATTAATTTTATTTATCATACTTGTTTCTATTCTGGCTCCATTGTCGCCATATGACCCGGATGCTTCCAATGTAGCAGAGAAAATGCAGGGAATCAGTAGTGCACATTTGTTAGGAACGGATGATATCGGAAGAGATACGTTGACAAGGACACTATATGGGGGAAGAGTATCGCTGCTTGTCGGTTTTGCATCCATGTGTGTAGCAGTAATTATTGGAACTTTGATTGGTACAATTAGTGGATATATGGGCGGAATGATAGACGTAGTTCTCATGCGTATTGTTGATGTGTTCATGTCTGTTCCGAGTTTGCTATTCATTATTGTTATCTATGCATTTTTGCCGAGAAATTTGTTTACTTTGGTGTGTATGCTGGCGTTTTTTTCTTGGACAAAAGTAGCAAGAGTGGTAAGGGCACAGACATTAACATTGAAGGAACGTGATTTTATCATTGCGGCGAAAGCGCTTGGCGTAAGCCAGGGGAAAATTATTTGGACTCATATTATTCCGAATCTGATGCCGCAGATTATCGTATCTGCCAGTCTGAGTATTGCGAATGCCATTTTAGACGAATCTGCACTCAGTTTTTTAGGATATGGAGTGCAATTACCGATGGCATCATGGGGGAGCATGTTGCAGACTGCACAGAAATTTATTTTACATAACCCGATAATGGCGATTGCACCAGGGGTAATGATTTTGATGACTGTGTTATGTTTTAATGTATTGGGCGATATCTTACAGCAGATATTAGACCCGAAACTAAGCAAATAGTGAGGGAAAAGTAATGGAGAATTTATTAGAAGTACAAAATCTATCTGTGACATTTCGCACGTTTCGGGGAGAAGTCAAAGCTGTAAGAGACGTATCTTTTCAAATACAAAAAGGAAGTGTTACAGCAATCGTCGGAGAATCCGGGTGTGGAAAATCTGTGACATCCAAAGCGATTATGGGTCTGGTGAAAAAGCCTGGATTTGTCGAAAAAGAAAGTAAAATTCTGTTTCAAGGTGAGAATATACAACAATATACTAGAAAGCAATGGGAAGAGTATCGAGGAGCAAAATGTTCCATCTGTTTTCAGGATGCCTTGACAGCATTAAATCCAACCATGACAATCGGTAAGCAGATTATGGAGAAAATACGGGTGCATAGAAATGTTAGCAGAAAAGAGGCATGGGAAGAGGCTGTTGAAGTGTTGAGAAAGGTAGGGATTCCGAATCCTGAACTTAGAATGAAACAGTATCCGCATGAATTTTCCGGTGGAATGAGGCAACGTGTTATGATAGGAATTGCGGTGACGTTGAACCCGACGCTTTTGATTGCGGATGAACCGACAACAGCATTAGATGTTACGGTTCAGGCGGATATATTGGACATGATGAAAGAAATTCAAAAAGAGCATCATATGAGTATTATTCTTATTACTCACGACCTTGGAATCGTTGCTAATTTTGCGACGGATATTATTGTAATGTATGCAGGGAAAATTGTGGAGCGTGGCAGTGCATATGATATCTTTTACCGTCCGGCGCATCCGTATACAGAGGCGCTTTTGCGTGCAGTGCCACGACTTGATATGGAAGGTGAAGAGCTGGAAACCATTGAAGGCGCGCCACCTAATATGGCGAATCCACCGAAGGGGTGTCCGTTTGCGGGAAGATGTAAGATGAGGAGAGACATTTGTGAAATGGCATTCCCGGAAGAGACAGACTTAGGAGAGAAGCATAAAGTATGCTGTTGGCTCCGGAAGGAGGAACAATAATGGCAAAAAACAATGAATACTTGTTGGAAGTCAAAGGATTAAAAAAATATTTTAAGGCGGGAAAAGGTACTTTAAAGGCTGTAGATGATATATCCTTTTATATTCGTCCGGGAGAGACTCTCGGAGTAGTCGGAGAGTCCGGATGTGGAAAGACAACTTGTGGAAGAACAGTTCTCGGTCTATATGACAGAACAGGTGGCGAAGTTCTTTATAGAGGAGAGGACGTTCACCAGATGACGGGAAAGGAGCGTCAAAATTTTACAAAGCATGCGCAGATTATTTTTCAAGACCCATATGCTTCGTTAGACCCTAAAATGAAAGTATATAGTATCATTGCAGAAGGAATCCGGTCACATAAATTACTGAAAAGTGAAAAGGAAATAAGGGAAAGAGTTGAGGAATTACTTGTTACGGTAGGTCTGGATAAGCAATATGCGGAACGATTTATTCATGAGTTTTCAGGAGGTCAAAGACAAAGGATAGGAATTGCACGTGCATTGGCAGTAGAACCGGAATTCATCGTGTGTGATGAACCGATTTCGGCATTGGATGTGTCAATTCAGGCACAGATTGTAAATCTGCTTGGAAGATTACAAAAAGAAAAGGGATTGACATATATGTTTATCGCTCATGACCTTTCTATGGTCAAATATATTTCAGACCGGGTGATGGTGATGTATCTTGGGAAGATTGTGGAAATTATGGCATCGAATCAATTGTATAATCATCCGTTACATCCATATACAAAGGCATTGCTTTCTGCGATTCCAATACCGGACCCAAAGGTTGAAGAGAAGAAAGAACGAATTAAGATGGGGAGAGAAATTCCAAGTCCGGTTAATCCGCCAGCAGGATGCAGATTTCAAAACCGCTGTCGATATGCGACAGAAAAATGTAGAAAGGAAGAGCCGCAGCTTCGCATGGTGGGAGATGAGCACTATGTGGCATGTCATTTTGTAGAGGAATAAAAAATATAGTAGGAGGCCAATCGTTTGTTGATTAGCCTCCTATTGTGTTAAATAGATTATACTGTTTTTTTATGTTTGAAAATTTTATAACTATATTTATCCAGTGCAGTTAATAAAATCATTCCAAGTACTCCACAGCCAAGAACTTCTCCAATGCTGACAGTCAGCATCATAAATGGAATCGGAAGGTTCAAACCATATCCATATGCCAAGATAAACGGAACAATTACCGTATTTGCAAGGATTGGAGGCAACGGTGCGAGAAACTTGTTGGAATTTCGCAGTGCATACGTAAAAATAGCCCCAATCAATGTTGCCAGACTTCCGAAGATAATGTCCGGAAGAATTGCGCCTCCCAAGATGTTAGCAATCAGACATCCGATAAACAATCCCGGAATTGCTGCCGGTGTGAAGAATGGTAGGATAGTTAATGCTTCTGCAATTCGAAGTTGGATTTCACCATAGCTGATTGGTGCAAATACCATTGTAAGCACTACATAGATGGCTGCAATCATTGCCGCCTGGGTCATAAAAGTTACTTTCTGATTTTTCATATTCTTTTGTCTCCTTTAGTTTTGTTTTACGAGTGGAAGGTCACGAACACTCGGTTTAATTTTCCCTTAAGACCTTGTTTTTCGGGTTTTTGTAACGTGTTGTAGTATAGCACAAGCAGTTCTTGAAATCAAGAAAATTAGAAAAAGATATCTTCAAAGAAAAATCTATAAGACAGCAACAGTCAATTGAAAATCACATTACGATATGATACAATCCCGATATGGGAAACCAAAGCCGGGTGGCTTACCCTCTTTTACGGAGGGGTTCACCCTCCAGACGAAAGAAAGGAGGGCGATGCCAATGTATGTTACATATTCTGATTTGATTCAGTTATTGATATTCATTGTTGCCCTTGTAGGTCTTTGTTATGAGATTTTCAAGGGAAAAAGAAAATAGCCGCCACTACTGCCAATAGTGACGGCTGCCCATTAGGGTAGTAAATCATTGTTCGTGGTAAGCCGCTTGCGGTTTCCCTTTTCGTATCTTCAATATAGCATATCAGGATAGATTCTGCAAGTAGCAGCAGTTATTTGGAATTGAATGATAAGATGAGATAAAGAATTAAGGCGTCGTGAACGCCGCCTTAGAAAGAGAGTGTTGACAGTTGCTAAAAGATTATGCTTCTTCTGACATTCATACACCTGATTATTAGGAAATACAATTTCTATGATATATGAATCATACATCAAAAATATATTGATGTAAATATACGGAATGAATAAATAGATTAGAGACGTTATTTTTATGCAGTTGCTCTGCTTTATCTGGAATTAGCGATTGCGGGAAACTTGAAAATAGGGTATACTATACAGAATAGCGAAAATATTGTTAGAATAAAGGAGTTTTGAGGTATGGAATTAGTAACAGTAAGAGAATTGTACAGAAGCCGCGAACAGTACCTCGACAAAGAGATAACTGTTGGTGGTTGGGTAAGAAGTATCAGAGATTCAAAGACATTCGGATTTATCGTTATGAATGACGGTTCATATTTTGAATATTTACAGATTGTATATCATGATTCTATGAATAATTTTACAGAGGTTAGTAAATTAAACGTAGGGTCTGCTATTATTGTGAAAGGAACATTAGTTGCCACACCACAGGCAAAACAGCCATTTGAGATTCAGGCGACAGAGGTTACGGTAGAAGGGGCGTCCGCACCGGATTATCCGCTTCAGAAGAAGAGACATACTTTTGAATACTTGAGAACAATCTCTCATTTGCGTCCAAGAACAAACACCTTTCAGGCAGTATTTCGTGTACGTTCTTTGATTGCTTATGCAATTCATCAGTTCTTCCAGGAGAGAGGATTCGTGTACGTTCACACTCCGATTATCACAGGAAGTGACTGCGAGGGTGCAGGCGAGATGTTCCGGGTTACAACAATGGATATGGAGAATGTTCCGAAAAATCAGGATGGTTCTGTAGATTACAGCCAGGATTTCTTCGGAAGGGAGACAAGCCTTACAGTAAGCGGTCAGCTGAACGCAGAGACATATGCGCAGGCATTCCGCAACATTTATACATTTGGACCGACGTTCAGAGCAGAGAACTCAAACACAACACGTCATGCGGCAGAATTCTGGATGGTAGAGCCGGAGATTGCATTTGCAGATTTGGAAGATGACATGAACCTTGCGGAGGCGATGTTAAAATACATCATCAACTATGTGCTTGAGAATGCGCCGGAAGAGATGAACTTCTTCAACTCTTTCGTGGATAAGGGACTTCTTGACCGCCTTCACAATGTTGCGACTTCAGAGTTTGCCCGCGTCACATATACAGAGGCAATCGAAATTCTTGAGAAGAACAACGATAAGTTTGATTATAAAGTATCATGGGGATGCGACCTTCAGACAGAGCATGAGCGTTATCTGACAGAGCAGGTTTACAAACGTCCGGTATTTGTGACAGACTATCCGAAGGATATCAAAGCGTTCTACATGAAGATGAACGAAGACAATAAGACGGTTGCGGCAGTGGATTGTCTTGTGCCTGGTATCGGTGAAATCATCGGTGGAAGTCAGAGAGAGGATGACTATGAGAAACTTCTTGCACGCATGAAAGAAATGGGATTGAAGGAAGAAGAGTACCAGTTCTATCTGGATTTGAGAAAATATGGTTCTACAAGACATGCAGGTTTTGGTCTTGGATTTGAAAGATGCGTGATGTATCTCACAGGAATGTCTAACATCAGAGATGTAATTCCATTCCCAAGAACTGTAAATAACTGTGATTTATAAGAAAAAGAATGGGGAGTGGGAATTTAGTTTCCACTCCTTTTATGACATAGGGGATATTTAAGTATGAACATATTAGTAGTAGATGATGAGAGAGAAATTGCAGATGTGGTGGAGCTTTATTTAAAGAACGACCAGTATAATATTTTCAAATTCTATACGGGTCAGGAAGCGCTCGCCTGTATTGAAAATACAAAAATAGATTTAGCAATCTTGGATGTGATGCTTCCGGATATTGATGGGTTTGAGATTTTGAAGAAGATTCGGGAGAAATATACGTTTCCGGTGATTATGCTGACTGCGAAGGTAGAGTATATGGATAAGATTACCGGTCTTACTCTGGGAGCAGATGATTATATTCCGAAGCCGTTCAACCCATTGGAATTGGTGGCGAGAGTCAAGGCTCAGCTGCGGCGTTATACACAGTATAATGAAGTGGGAAAAAGCGATGGGGACATCATTGACTTTGGGGCGTTGTTTTTGAACCGTACTTCGCATGAATGTATTTACTATGAGAAAGAGTTGACGTTAACACCGATAGAGTTTGATATTTTGTGGCTTCTCTGCGAAAACCGCGGGAAAGTTATCAGTTCCGAGGAACTTTTTAAGACGGTCTGGAAAGAGCAGTATTATAAGAACAGCAACAATACCGTCATGGTGCATATCCGGCATTTGCGGGAGAAGATGAGCGAGCCTACCGGAAAATCAGATTTTATCAAAACCGTATGGGGAGTTGGATATAAAGTTGAAGAATAACTATCGCAAGTTAAAATTGAGCGTTCTTTTACAGACTGTTTTCGTAACAGCGTTGACAGTGCTTGTAGGAACCTTTCTCCTTCGTTATGTGATTGACGGAATTTATAACACAAAGTTTGCGACAGCATTTGTGAAGATATTGACATCATGTAATGTGAGCCAGCAGAAAGCGATTGCTCTATATTGGAAGCTAATTGGAAATAATAAAGATTTGTTTACGATGCTTGGTTTCCTGCTATTGTTTTCCTTATTTTTCTATATTGCGTTGTCAAACATGACAAAATATTTGCGTGAAATTGAAAAAGGAATCGAAAATATTCTTACGGAATCGCAGGAACCGGTGCATTTGATTACGGAGTTAAAACCGATAGAGAATCGTTTGAACAGAATCAAAGAAACGCTTGGAAAGCGGGAACAGGAGGCGGAGGAAGCGGAACGCAGGAAGAATGACCTGGTTGTATTCCTGGCGCATGATTTGAAGACGCCTCTTACTTCGATTGTGGCGTATTTGAGTATGCTGGATACCCATCCGGATATGCCGGTGGAAGAGAGGGCGCGTTATACGCATATTTCTCTGGATAAAGCGATTCGTCTTGGGGAATTGATAAGTGAATTTTTCGAGATTACAAAATTTAACCTTCAGAATATTGAACTGGAGAAAGTCGAGCTGAATTTGAGCATGATGCTGGAACAGTTGGCAGACGAGTTATATGCGGTTCTTCGTGAGAAGAATTTAATCTGTAAAGTATACGCGGAGGAAAATCTTGTGATTGAAGGCGACCCGGATAAACTCGCAAGAGTATTTGATAATCTTCTTCGAAATGCGATTTCATATTGCTATTCGGACACGTTAATTGAGATTCTTGCAAAAGAGAATCAGGGGAATGTGGAGATTACCTTTACCAATCGGGGAGACCAGATTCCGGTGGAGAAACTGGAACGATTGTTTGAAAAATTCTATCGGGTGGATGATGCAAGGTCCAGCACGACAGGAGGAGCTGGATTAGGTCTTGCGATTGCAAAAGAAATCGTGGAATTGCATGGAGGAACCATCCGGGCAGAAAGTGACAGAGAGCAGACGAGATTTATCGTAAGTCTGCCGAAGGGGGAAAAGAATGAGGTTTATACACACAGCAGACCTGCATTTAGGAGCAAATCCGGACGCAGGAAGAAAGTATAGTGAACATCGTGGGAAAGAGATTTGGGAAACCTTTGAACGGTTAATTGCAGTATGTGAGAAAAAGCAGGTAGATTTGCTTCTGATTGCAGGAGATTTATTCCATAGACAGCCTCTTTTGAGAGAGTTAAAAGAGGTAAATTATCTGTTTTCAAAACTGACAAGGACGAAGGTTGTACTCATTGCGGGAAACCACGATTATTTAAAATGGGATTCTTATTATCGAACGTTTCAATGGAATCAAAATGTCTATCCGCTCTTCGGAGACAGGCTTCAATGTGCAGAGTTTCCAACGGTAGAGACAGCCGTTTACGGTTTCAGTTTTCATAAGCGGGAAATCAAGGAAAATGTATACGCCAAGGCAAAGCCTTGGAAGAAGCAGAGGTATGAGATTCTGCTTGCGCATGGAGGAGATGAGAAGCATATTCCAACGAATAAAGCAAGCCTACAGGCGCTTGGATATGATTATATTGCCATGGGGCATATTCATAAGCCGGGAATTGTGGAGGAGAATCACATCTTGTATTCCGGAGCTTTAGAGCCAATTGACAAGAATGACACAGGGGTACATGGGTATGTCTTTGGGGAAATAGAAGATGGAAAAGTGCGCGCCCAGTTTGTTCCGTTTGCTTCCAGAGAATATATTCACAAGAAGATTCAGATTCATAAGAATATGACGAATCTGGAAGTGAAAGAATTGCTTGCGAAGACGATTCAGGAAACGGGAGTCCAGCATATTTATAAAATGATACTGACAGGTTTTCGGAATGAAGATACGATTTTCGATATTTCAGACATGGACCCATATGGGAACATATTGGAGGTTGTGGATGAATCAAAACCGGCATATCAGTTTGACAAGTTGAAGGAAGAGAATAAAGATAATCTGCTTGGAAATTATATCGAGGCTTTTTCCGATTGTGCCAAAGACAGTATTGAGTGGATGGCGCTTTATGAAGGCGTAGAAGCACTTTTAGAGACGAAAAGGGGTTAAAACATGCGGTTACTGGAAATAAAAGTGAAAAACTTTGGGAAGATTTCAGGTAAGGACATGGAATTTTCTGAAGGAATGAATGTGATATACGGGGAAAATGAGTCGGGGAAGACAACGATTTATACGTTTATTAAAAATATGCTGTTTGGAATGGAAAGAGGACGGGGACGGGCGGCTCTCAATGATGAATTCAGCCGATATGAGCCATGGGAGAATCCGAACTTTTATTCTGGAGTATTACGGTTTGAATGCGGAGGAAAGTCGTTTCGGCTAGAACGTCATTTTGATAAGTATGCGAAGGAAGCGGTTCTGATATGTGAAGATGACGGAGAAAAGTTTTCTCTGGAGCATGGAGACCTTGAGATGCTCTTGGATGGACTTACGGTGGAAGGCTTTGAAAACACAGTGGCAATCGGTCAGCTTAAAGTAGAGACGAATCAAAGCCTTGCGGCAAAATTGCAGGATTATGCCACAAATTATTATTCGACCGGAAATGTGGAGATTCATCTGGAGGAAGCGCTGAAGCATCTGAAAGAAAAGCGAAAAGAGGTAGAGAAGCATTTTCGGGAGGAGCTAATCAAGGCAGACCGAAAAAGAGAGAGGGTGACGTTGGAATCTTCTTATATTTGGAGAGATATTCACAAATTAGAACAGAAGGTTGAAGCCATTGAAGATGAGATTGAGGAGATGCGTCTAAAGGAAGAGAAAACACAAGAAGCTCCGAGATGGCGTGTGCATCCGATGGAAGTCATTGGTATGCTGGCTTGTCTTGCCGCAATTTTTATATTTGTTCCGGGACCATGGAATTATTTGATTATGATTGTCGGAGCCTTGGCGGAAGGTATCTATATCTGGAACCGGACGAAGGACGGGAAGAAAAAGAAGAATGAGACAGGAGAAATCTTGCGGCAGATAGAACAGCTTCAGTGGGAGAAAGAGCATTTGCTTGAGGTATTGAAAGAAAAGCAGATAGAGCATAGTAATCTGGAAGAATATCTGGAAGAATTGCAAAATGGAAGTCAGAAGAACAAAGAATGGGAGAGAAAGCAGCAGGCGCTCGATATGGCTTCGAAGAAGCTGATAGAATTATCTCTTCAGATGCAGCGTTCACTTGGAAGTAATCTGAATGAAAAGGCGTCTGAGATTATATGTGAAATCACAGATGGAAAATATGAGAAGATTTTGATTGACGAGAATCTTCATATGGAGTTGTGGAATGGAGAGAGGAAAATCCCGCTGAATCGTGTAAGTCGAGGGACGATAGAACAAGTGTATCTTGCGCTCCGTATGGCTGCGGCGCGTGTGCTGCATGTGGAGGAAATGCCTTTGATTTTGGACGATACATTTGTGTTTTATGATGAGAAGAGGTTGGAATCCACGTTGAAATGGCTTGCGAAAAGCGGGAAACAGATACTTCTGTTTACCTGTCAGAAACGGGAGCAGGAAATCTTAGAAAAGGCCGGAATAAAGTTTTCTTATAAAGAAATCTCTCACAGGTAAAATTATCTGTGAGAGATTTCTTTTATAAGAGATTATTGAATTTTTTCTCCTTTTTTGTATCTTTCAACAATGTTCTGGATTCTTTCATTCGGGTCGAGAAGACTGCTGATAGAACCATCGTGATTCAATGTGTCGATGATAAGAGCGATGTATTTGCTCATATCACAGTTGATGTAGTATGGTTTGCTTAACAGTTCCGGTGTCTGGTAGATTAAGTTTGTTGTTAAAATACCATGGATAATACCCTCCTCGTAAGCCTTATCGAATTTCTCAAGACCATTTGTAAAGAGACCAAATGTTGCAGCGGCAAAGATACGTTTTGCTTTTCTTGCTTTTAACTGTTTTGCAACATCGATGATACTGTCTCCGGAAGAAATCATATCGTCAATGATAATAACGTCTTTTCCTTCTACGTCAGAACCTAAGAATTCGTGAGCAACGATTGGGTTGCGTCCATCTACAATCTTCGTATAGTCGCGGCGTTTGTAGAACATACCCATATCGAGGCCGAGTACGTTTGCAAGATAGATTGCGCGGCTTGTAGCTCCTTCATCCGGGCTGATTGCCATCATATGTTTGCTGTCAATCTGAAGGTCCGGAACAGTGCGGAGTAAACCTTTGATGAACTGATATGTCGGACGTACTGTCTCGAATCCGCTCAGAGGAATTGCATTCTGTACTCTTGGGTCATGCGCATCGAATGTAATGATGTTATCAACGCCCATGCTTACAAGTTCCTGAAGCGCTAATGCACAGTCAAGAGACTCGCGTCCGCTTCTCTTGTGCTGACGGCTCTCATATAAGAATGGCATAATAACATTGATACGTCTTCCTTTTCCGGCTACAGCGGCAATGATACGTTTTAAGTTCTGATAGTGGTCATCCGGTGACATACGGTTTTCATGTCCGGAAAGAGAGTATGTGATGTTGTAGTTACATACGTCTACCATCAGATACAAGTCTTTGCCTCGTACAGATTCATTGATAATTCCTTTTGCTTCTCCGGAACCGAATCTTGGAACTTGAGCGTCGATGATGTAGGAATCCTTTAAATATCCGTTAAATACTTCGGAATCAGAGATTTCTCCGGCTTTTTCTTTTCTCCATTTTACAAGGTAATCGTTTACTTTTGCACAACGGTCCTTGCAGCCGATTAACGGAATGATTCCAAGTGCGCCTACCGGAATGTTTTCATAGTTAAGGTCTTTGCGGTGTAACATAGTGTTCCTCCCTATTTCATTAGTTTCTTTTTGATGCGAATGTCATCGCCAATTAATTTGAGCATCTTATAATTGCTTGTAATGCGTGAAAACGTACGCTCGGAATAGTATTCCACAAAAGTGTCCAAAGAAAGATTTGTGGAAATAATTGTGGATTTTCCTCTTAGCATTCGTTCATTCAGGCATAAAAACAACCGGGATATCGTAAAGGAGTTCGGAAGCTCCGTTCCCAGGTCGTCAATGATGAGTAAGTCACAGTCGAAAATATGAGTATTCATGGCTTCGGCTGCATCGTCTTTTCCGAATTTACTTTTCTCAAAAATGTCAAAAAGTTCAAATGCAGTAAAGTAAATGACGGAATAGGTTCTATCAATCAATTCCTTTGCAATGCAGTTGGAGAGGAATGTTTTTCCAACACCCGTATCTCCATACAGGAATAAATTGCGTGGTTCTTCTCCAAAATGATACGCGAAATCTTTGCAGACTGCAAGGGCTTCTTTCATTGTAGTGAGAGAAGTTCTGCCGGTCTTAGGGTCTACGTAGTTGTCAGAATAGTAATCCAGACGGAATGTGGAGAAGTTCTCGCGTTGAAGAATCTCTTTCAAGTTCGATTGTGCATATAAAAGCTCAATCGTGGCCTTTTTAAAACAAGGACATTTTTGGCTGCCAATATATCCGGTATCGTTGCATAAAGGACATTCATGAGCCTCCTCAAGGTAATCCTCAGGATATCCATGTTCTCTGAGAAGGAGAGCTTTTTCTTGTCTCAGCTTGGAAACATTGGATTTTAATGTCTCTAAAGCGTGCTCATCTCCGTCAAGCAATTTTTTTGCCTGTTGCACACTAAGAAAAGAAATGGAATTCTCCAGTTCTTTAATCTTCGGTATCTTTTCATATATTTCTGTGTAATGTTGAAGTAAAATATTCTGACTGCGCAGCTGTTTTTCTTCATAGCTGCGCATAATCAGGTCGTGCTGAGCATTTGTTAGTGCCACGATATTCTCCTTTTATTGACTTAAGAGTTGTTTTTCTAAAGAATCATAGTCGTATGTGCGACCTTCAAAGTTATTGAATTTATTCTTCCCTGCGGAACGGGACTCAGTCTTTCTGGAAGCGACAGTCTGTTTGTGAGCCAGGTCAAGACGCTCCAAATCCGAAAGATGATGAACGTTGGCAGTGAGCCATTTCTTCAAAATAGAGTCCGCATATTCAAAACTTGGCTGATGAAGCTTGGCCATGGTACGGTTACATGCCTCCAGAACGATGTCAAGAGTAAAACCGTATTCGCCAGTCCATTTCTTAATGTATGTAAGTTCCGGTGCGGCAGGACCGCGACCTTTAATTCCAAATGCGTTCAGAACAGAATAGCAGTTCTTGTTGTAGAAAGAAGAATTTTTCTTTGCCTGGTCAACCGTTGTGATATTGGATTCAGACCATGCAAGGGCTACTTTCTGAATATAATGCATATTTTTATGTCCATTTTCCACACAGTATTCAATCAGGTACTCGACCAAGTCTGCGGAAAAGTGAAGTCCATCGTAAAAATAATGAATGGATTCAATGTCTTTTGCAGAAAGTGTTTTCCCCAGATATTGTTCTGCGATAAAAAGCAGAGACTTCAGTTCTTTACGATTGCGGAAAGGTTCGATATTGGTTGGCTCGGATGCGCTTGCAGAAGATTCTGCTTTCGGCATTGCCGTAGCAGGAGCCGGAGCAACAGGAGTCGTATCTTCCTCTTCCATCGGCTCTTCGGCAACGGGAGCAGCTCCCATCGTAATTCCGCTAATCTTACCGCTCTCGTCATATTCAAGCGTGAGAAGACCGTCTTTCTGCCAGTAGTTCAGAGCTCTTAAAATGTCTTTCTCTGTATTCTGCAGGCAGTCGGCAATCGTTGAAATTGTAAGAGACATGCATGGATTATGCAGGTGACGAAGTAAAAATAAATAAACCTTTACAAATTCTCCGTTTGCATCCACCATATGATAATCTATAAATTCATTCTCAATCAAAGTAGAATCTGATTGAAACTGATTGCGTAATTTTAAAGTCTTCATAGTATCCCCTATCCCTTCGTTCATTATGTTTACTCTGCTTGTATATGCTTACTGTGTGCATATTATAGCATTATAATGAGCAGGTACAAAGAACTTTCGGGTGGAAAACCCGGCTTTTTTGTGGATAAAAAAATTGTGGATAATGTGGATAACTATTGGGAAAGAATGGATTCTCCAATGTTTACAACGTCTCCGGCCCCCATAGTTATCAACAAATCGCCGGGGATACATTTTTTCATGACAAAATCTTCCACCTCCGAGAAGCTTGGGAAATAGAACACATCCGCTCCGGATTTCTTCAATTCCTCTGCCAGGAGCTCGGAAGACATGCCGAGCGTATCGGTTTCTCTGGCTGCGTAAATATCAACGAGAATGATATGGTCGGCAAGAGAAAGCGCTTCCGCAAACTCGTGGAAAAATGCTTTTGTTCTTGTGTAGGTGTGCGGCTGGAATACACACCATGTTTCTCTATGCGGGTAATGGGTAACCGAAGTCAAGGTTGCCTTGATTTCAGTAGGGTGATGCGCATAGTCATCGATAATTGTGATTCCGTTTTTCTCGCCTTTGTATTCGAAGCGGCGATTTGTTCCCTTGAAAGCGAGAAGTCCTTTCTCGATAGCGTCAAGTGAAACTTGTGTCAATTCTCCGGCTGCGATGGCAGCTAAAGCATTCGATACATTGTGTTCTCCGGTTACGGAGAGGCTGATGCGGTCCACAAATTCATGGAATCTGTAGAAATCGAAGGATGGGAATCCCATCTCATCATAGGATATATTTCTTGCAGAATAATCCGCTTCTTCATTGAGACCATATGTGAGAACCTTGCAGGAAAGCCCTTCGGTAATGGATTCCATATGTTCAATCTCGTTATTGATGATTAAAGTTCCATCGGATGGAAGGAGCTTCGCAAACTCGTGAAATGAGTTGCGGATATCGTCAATATCTTTGAAGAAATCCATATGGTCTTCTTCCACATTCAGAATAATACTGATTTTTGGAAGAAAATGTAAGAAGCTGTTCGTATATTCGCAGGCTTCTGTTACGAATACGTCGGAGCTTCCGACACGAATATTGCCGCCGATTGCTTTCAGGATTCCTCCGACAGAGATAGTCGGGTCTTTCTCACCGGCTAAGAGCACATGTGAAAGCATGGAGGTTGTCGTTGTCTTTCCATGAGTGCCGGATACGGCAATCGGAACTTTATAGTTTGTCATAAGTTGTCCGAGAAGTTCTGCTCTTGTGAGCGTTGGGATATTCTGACGTCTTACTTCCATTAATTCTTCATTATCTTCATGAATAGCGGCAGTGTAAACGACAACGTCAATTCCATCTATGACATTTGAAGCTTTCTGTCCATAGAAAACAGTAGCGCCCTTTTCCGTCAGATGCGCTGTCAAAGGTGTTTCTTTATTATCAGAACCGGAAACGGTAAAACCTTCTTTTAAAAGAATCTCAGCAAGACCACTCATGCTGATGCCGCCGATTCCTATAAAATGCACATGAATTGGCGTTTCAAAATTAATTTTATACATAAATACACTTCCTAATCTAATTTTTTCATTTTTTAATCATATTTTGGCATTTACTCTTATATTATAACTATTGTATGGAAAAAAGCCAAGCCATTTCTTTTTGTTATAATTGGATAAAAAAATACAAAAATCAGTAAAAATTTTGTAAAAAATGTTCGCAAAACGAAATGGGTATGCTATAATAATATCATTATTACTGGAGGAGGGGCGATGACATGATAAAAAAAGAAATGATAGCAATGCTGTTAGCAGGAGGACAAGGCAGCAGACTTGGAGTCCTTACTGCAAAAGTGGCAAAGCCGGCAGTCGCTTTTGGTGGAAAATATCGAATCATTGATTTTCCATTGAGCAACTGTATCAATTCCGGCATCGATACCGTCGGTGTGTTAACGCAGTATCAGCCGCTTAGATTGAATACGCATATCGGAATCGGAATCCCTTGGGATTTGGACCGGAATGTAGGAGGAGTCACAGTATTGCCGCCGTACGAGAAGAGTACAAGCAGTGAGTGGTACACAGGTACGGCAAATGCGATTTACCAAAATTTAGACTATATGGAGACATACAATCCGGATTATGTATTGATACTATCCGGTGACCATATTTATAAAATGGATTATGAGGTGATGCTTGATTTCCATAAGGAAAACAATGCGGATGTGACCATTGCAGCCATGCCGGTTCCAATAGAAGAAGCGAGCAGGTTCGGAATTGTCATTACAGACAAAGATAGAAAGATTGAGGATTTTGAAGAAAAACCGAAGAATCCGAGGAGCAATCTCGCATCCATGGGTATTTATATCTTTAGCTGGCCGGTGCTTCGGGATGCGCTGAAAGAGTTGTCGAGCCAGCCGAACTGTGACTTCGGAAAACATATTATTCCGTATTGTCACAGCAAGAATAAGAGGCTGTTTGCATATGAGTACAACGGATACTGGAAAGACGTGGGTACATTGAGTTCTTATTGGGAAGCGAATATGGAACTTATTGATATCATTCCGGAATTTAATTTATATGAGGAATTCTGGAAGATTTATACTAATACCGGTTCGCTTCCGCCACAATATATTTCGGAGCAGTCGGTTGTGGAGCGCAGTATTATCTGTAATGGAGCGAATGTGTATGGCGAAGTACATAATTCAATTATCGGTTCCGGCGTAACAATTGGGAAAGGAACTGTGATTCGCAATTCGATTGTTATGAGCGATACGACTTTTGGTGAAGACTGTGTAGTAGAGAAGGCAATTATCGCAGAGGACGTCGTAATCGGAGACCATGTAACAATCGGAATCGGAAGCGATACCCCGAATAAAGTGAGACCGGATATTTATAATTCGGGAATTGCGACAATCGGTGAGAAGACAGTCATTCCGTCCAATGTCCAAATCGGAAAAAATACCGCCATTAGTGGTGTTACATCCAGGGAAGATTACGTAGATGGAGTACTTGAAAGTGGAGAAACATTAATAAAGGCAGGTGATAGATAGTATGAAGGCAGTAGGAGTTGTTTTGGCGGGTGGAAATAGTCATAAGATGCGTGAGCTGACATATAGGAGAGCGGTCGCGGCGATGCCGATTTCCGGAAGTTACCGGTGTATCGACTTTGTACTCAGCAACATGACGAATTCTCATGTGCAGAAAGTTGCCGTATTGACACAGTATAATTCCAGGTCATTGAATGAACATCTGAATTCCTCCAAATGGTGGAATTTTGGAAGAAAGCAAGGTGGATTATTCGTATTTACACCGACGATTACGAACGATAATGGATATTGGTACAGAGGAACGGCGGATGCGATTCATCAGAATCTGGATTTCCTGAAGAAGTGCCATGAACCGTATGTCATTATTGCATCTGCAGATGCAGTGTATAAGCTGGATTACAATGAGGTTCTGGATTACCATATCAAGAAGAATGCAGATATTACTGTGGTATGTAAAGATTTGGAGCCGGGAGAAGATGCAAGCAGATTCGGAACGGTGAAGATGAACGAGGAATGCCGGATTGAAGAATTCGAAGAGAAGCCAATGATTACGAATGCGCATACGATTTCCACAGGAATCTATGTGTTGAGGAGAAGGCAGCTCATTGATTTAATCGAAAGATGTGCGGAAGAAGACCGACATGACTTTGTGACAGATATTTTAATCCGGTATAAAAATCTGAAGAAGATTTACGGTTATAAGATGAAAAACTATTGGAGCAATATCGCAACAGTAGATTCATACTATAAGACAAACATGGATTTCTTAAAGCCGGAGATTCGAGATTATTTCTTCAAGCAATTGCCGGGGGTATATTCTAAAGTGTCAGATTTACCACCTGCAAAATACAATCCGGGAGCGGTTGTGAAAAATAGTCTCGTGGCAAGCGGAACGATTATAAACGGAACGGTAGAAAATTCTGTGTTGTTTAAAAAAGTATTTGTCGGAAATAATTGTGTAATCAAGAATTCAATTATTTTGAACGACGTTTATCTTGGGGATAATACTTATATTGAGAATTGTATTGTCGAGAGCCGGGATACGATTCGGGCAAATACACGCCATGTCGGCGAAAATGGAGTGAAAGTAGTAGTAGAAGAGAATGAAAGGTACGCATTATAAGAATTCAGGGAGGCAAAAGATATGCAGATAACAGATGTACGAGTAAGAAAGGTAGCAAAAGAAGGGAAATTAAAAGCAGTTGTATCTATTACAATGGATGATGAATTCGTAGTACATGATATTAAAGTTATCGAAGGAGAAAAAGGATTATTCATTGCAATGCCAAGCAAAAAGGCATCCGATGGAGAATACAGAGATATCGCACATCCGATTCATCCAAATACAAGAGAAAAGATTCAGAGAACAATTCTTGAAAAATATAGAGAAGTGTTGACAGTTTCTGAAGAAGAATAAGGGTTTACATAAAAGAGGGGGCTGTGAAATAACTGCCTCTACGGAAAAAGAGGACTTTTCGTTCAAAATGAACGAAAGGTCCTCTTTTATG
>OFMK01000186.1_pt1 | contig 72938 bp, 62 predicted proteins | sample 1541781 | NCBI WGS metagenome assembly OFMK01 (sample SAMN04209250, study PRJEB22552) | human gut metagenome | biome: gut; material: feces | host: Homo sapiens | place: USA: Oklahoma
TCTGTCTACTGCCAGCGTGTATCTTGCCATTGCAGTACTGTTTTCATCCTGGAGATATTTCACCTCCGGATCTTTTGTCAGTCTTCCCATTAAGATTATTTTGTTCATGTAGTTTCTCCTTTCTCTTTTCGTTTTTCTTTGTTCTTGAATCAGGCCCGATTCCTTTAAGGCAAATGTAATTTGTTCCTCATATAACGAAAGGCTCAGAGGGAAAAATACAGGGTGAAAAAAGAAATATTTTATTTTTCTGCACAAAAAATACCCCTATGACTTCAAAATTGAAATCATAGGGGCATTTAATTCAACCTACTCAGTAGGGTATTTTATATTTTGTTTTTCGTATAATTTTATAATGTTTTTCAATTAAAAAACTAAGATCATCTCATTTAAAAAGAATCTTATTTCAATTCTATTTTAATATCACTTTCTGACAATCTGATATGTAATGTAAATTCCGGATCAACTGAGCACAGAGTTCCTTTTCACATTTTAGGATAAACCATATCACATATTCGATTCATAAGTTCTGAGTTCACATTACGCATATTATTATAATTTATATTTTCTTCATTGATATTTTTTATGTATTCAACTTCTTCATTGGTTAAATCTATTTTTAAGTTCTCTTTTAAATCAGAAACTATTTTATCCGTCCTTTTTTCAACATATAATTTTTTGTCCTCGTTAGTCAATTCTGATAAAGAATATTTGAAGCTGAATCGAGAAATTAGCTCCGGTGCAATTTTCTTTCCAACATTCTCTCTTGTTAAATTAGATGTAAAAATAATTATATATTTATTCAAATCATATTCTCTTCCTAATGAATCTGTAAAAACTCCATCTTCTAGCAGCTGTAAGAAAAAATTTTGAACCGCTTGATTTGATTTTTCAAATTCATCAATCAAAATAATTCTAGAATTACTATTTTCCAGTTTATCTGTCAATTCTCCTTTGCTACTTCCTATATATCCTCTAGGACTGCCTATTAGACTACTTAAGGCATTTTGATCACTATAATTTCCAAAGTTTATTTTTATAAAAGATTCCTCTGGTGAAAGTTTTCTATGTAGAATTCGCGCTACTTCTGTCTTTCCAATACCTGATTTTCCACATATAAATACCGAAAAAATAGGGTAGTATCCCAATTTATTAAATAATCGGTATTTTTTTAATTCCTTTTCTAATCCCAATTTGAATTTTTCGTGTCCTATTAGATTATCATTTACGAATTTTATAATTTCCTGAAATTCCGTTTCTTCAATATCTATAATGTTATTATTAATGCTTTTTATTTCAAACATCTCTGCCAAATCTATAATTTTTTTAATTTTATGATACAAAACATCTTGAAACATTTGACAATATCTTTTATCAATAATTAAAAAGATTGAAAATTTTCCTACAATTTTATCAATCAATTTTTCTATAGCAAGAGCATTTAATGATGCGATGTATTCATCTCGAAAAAAATGAGATATATCAATTACTATTTTTTCTGTATCATTTGGCAAGTTATCTAGATTAATTTGTATATCATTCCCGAATGACATAGTTGCATACACACATTTCTTTTTTTCAAATTCTTCTTCTATTTTCGCTCTATATTTTCTGTCATATTCAAAAATCGTAATTTTATTCATAAAAGCTCCTTAAAACGATATATCTTGAACTACCGCAACAATATCCAAATAATGAACATATCCTCCTTCAGGTTCATCATCACTTTCGACACCTAAATAATCCGCAGACTCTTCAATACTTGAGCCGTCACTTTCCATAAATCTATTAAGTTTTTTCATTATATCTATTTTATTGAACTTACCCCTATAAATTCCAACTAAAGTTAATGTTCCAATTTCTAAATCACTTATGCTATAAAAATTTTCCAACTCATTTTCAAATTGCATCGGTACCTTAATAATGATTTTATCTTTTTTCTCGAAACGTTTTTCTGGTAATTTACCTTCTAAAATATAAGCAGCGTCTTTAAATATTGATTCAAATAACGTAGCAAAATCAACGTCTCCTACTCCTTCCACAGGTATTTTCCCTATTGCACCACTAAGCATCGTTTTTGCACCAATTACAATATCTTCATTAACAACAGTCAGCGGAATATTTTTTATTTTAATCAATTTGCCAATATGCTCATCATTTATTTTTTTTACTTCTTTTGCCTTCTTATATATAACATCGAGAATTGTTGATTTAGTGGAAATGACATTTATTGTATCTATAACCTTTTTTGATTTATTTCCTGTAATTTCACCTTGTATATTCACACTAGGAAGAATATTTCCAATAAATGGAATTTTACTAGTTGGTGTTTCTGCATCCCCAACAAATTTGCCATCAAAACAACTGGTTTTTTCTTTTATTTCTTGTTGCAAAATTTTATTGTCAATTAGCATAGCAATTTCATATGCCTTCTGATAATTAATATAATAAATATTAAACATCTATTCCTCCGTAATCTTCTTAACCTTTTTCTACGTTTCATATCCAACATAAGCATAAAAGGACTTGTGATCTATGCAAAGAATTATTCCGTTGCTAATAGAACTAAGTCCTCCTTTTTTATTATCCAATCATCTTTTCTTTTTTTAACAAAGCAATCATTCGAGTCAATATCTGTCAAACCTGTCCATTATGAACTCTTTCTGCAAAAGAGTAATCTTCTTTCAAAAGCATTGTCAATAAAGCTACACATACATCATAATCTGCGGATTGTACTCTTGTTCTTCATTACAATCAATTGGCTCTATAATTATATAATCGCCATAACTAGTTATGGTACTTATTTTTTCAACAAATCTAAATACAATTCTTTTTGATTTGTAATTAGATTTATTTCATGCTCTATTTCTAATATGCAATTATTATTCATATAAGAGCCACCCTTACTTTTTGTTTGTAAAAATTGACATGTTAAATTCCTTCTTTTCCATTTAACAATGCAGTAATTAAATCATTATTATATTTAAATTCACTATAAAGTAATTTTGCACCTCTATCTAAATGAGCTTTAATGTATTTCTGAAAATACTCATCATCATTTAAATATCTTTTTTCAGCCATTTCAATTAAACACTTATATAACTGATCCCACTCTGCCGTAATCGTTTGTCTATTTAATTCTAATCCTGCTGTATCTGTTTTGAAATCTTTTTCATTAAGTGGTGTTTTATGTTTAATAGATAATGAAATAGAAATCTTAGATAAAATAAATGGAGCATAATTTGTACTAGCTGCTATTTCTTCAAAAATGCACATTGTTTTCTTTGATGTTCTTATCTTAAATATCATGTTATCCCTCAAAATATATGTTTTCTATTACTGTTGTTTTTTTGTTATCTGAATTTTCAAGCATATAGGTAGCGGCAATCTTTTCTTTCAAAATTTGAACATGCTGACTATTAATTTCTTCATTTGTTGACAATATGAATATTTGTCCATTTAATTTACTGAAGAAATATTTTGAAATATTCTTCCTGTGCTCAGTGTCAATTCTAGCAAAAGGAGTATCAATTATAAATGGAATTTCATGATTGCATAAACTAACAAGCGCATGATATAAAGTCATAATAAAAATCTGCTTTTCACCATTTGACAATGACGATTTATCAATTTCAATCGGTAATTTTAATGTTTTTTCATCATATTTTTCTAATATGTCAATAGCATCAGTCATACAATTTACATTTAGAATTTGATACAGCATTTGCATTGCTTTAGTACCTAGCATCCCTCTAATTTGTGTTTCAGAACTTTCTTTTAAAATATTTATGATCTTAGACACCTCAATATCATCTGTTCGATAAATATGTACGTTAAAAGCATCATCAATAAAAATATCATCAATGAACTGTGTTTTACGCATCAATTTCTTGATATTTTTTCTAAAAAGATTTTCTACCTTTGCAATCTGCTTTCGATACAATACGCCCTGAAGTTTATCGAGCATTACAATTGCACGTGAAGAAATATCATTAATGGATGCTTGTTTTAATTCTTCTTCCAATTTTACTTGTATTCTTGTAAATTCAGCTTCGCATCTAATCAGTTCTTCTTTACATTTGTTTAGTTTTCCTTCAAGTTCTACCCTTAACACCAGTAACGCACTTTTTTCTTCAAAAAGCTTTGCTCGACTTTTCATGTATTCTTGTACTGTAGATACACTACTGGTTTCTAATTCTTTCCTTAGTTGCGCCGATGTTGATATAGAACGTTTGATAGCTCTTTTATATTTTAATATTTTATTTTCGTCAAAAGCTGTGATTGTCCCAATCTGACCTAAAACTAATGCCTTCTGCTCTAATGATAAATTAAGAAAAGATTCCTTCTTATTTCCATATATTTTATAAGCCTTATTCTTTAAAATCTCAAAAGCATCTTTTGATTTACTATTCTCTAATCTGTCAAGAACCTCACAAAAATTATCAAATTTTTGTGATTCATTTTCAATCTTTATTTGCGTTTCTAATTCAACGATTTCTTTTTTTAACATAAGAAATGGAACCATATCGTTTGCCCATTTTTTTAATAATGTATTATAGTTTTCTCGTTTCTTTTCTTCCTCTTTTAAAGAAAACAATTTACTATTCCATTGTTCTTCAGTTATTCCACCTTTTTCATGATAATCCTTTTCAATCGCTAAAATAGAAGCCTCACAATCATGAATATTATCCATACATTCTTTAATTTGGTATTCTAATGAATTGACATTTTCTTCCGCTTTTCGTAGGAATTCTTTTGATGCAATGTACTTATCGAGTAAGGGTGTAGTATCTTTACTTTTAACACTTATACGTTTAAAGTTTTTTTTCATGATATCGAATGTATCATAACCACATAACGTCAAAAAAGCACTTTTAATTCTTGTGCTACTGCCTTCATCTAAAAAGAAATCAGCAATTTTTTCACCATCAAAAAAATATAGATTAAAGAGCTCTGGAGGAATTAAAGACATTAAATACTTTTCAAAATCTGCCACCTCTTCTTCTGATAAATTAATGTCATTTTTTTGAACATAAAAATGCTCTACTAAAGATTCCGTTAAAATCCACACTCTCTTCAAAGTATACGTATCTATCCCTTGACCATTATTCAATTCAATTATCATAGAAACTGTCATTTTGGCAGGTTTGGATAATTTAGCATTGTTATTTATCATTTTTGTAATAGACTTTGTGTAATATGAATTATAACTTTTATAGCCCATACTCTTATATCCATAAAGACACAATCTCATTGCCGTAAATAACGTTGTTTTTCCAGCTCCATTTTTCCCACCAATTAAGACAATGTTTTTCTCTAGATTAACTCTTGTTTCAAAGGTTGTACAGCCTTCATAAGAGCCGAAATTATCTAGTACTATTTTATTAATTTTCATTTTCTAATCCCTTCTCTATACTACTGAAATGCAACCATCCTTGATTAATAATACGATCAAATGCCTTTGTAACCATAGAACTATTTGTATAGTTTTTATTAGCTTCAATAGCAATAATCAGTTTAGAAATCAATTCAAATTCTACTTGATTTTCTTCGCATAATTTCTTAATCTCATTTACAACTTCTTCTGAAAAAACAGAGGTTTTATATTCGTCCCATGGCAAACGACATCCTTTAATTTCATGATATAATTCAACTAGACAACGTCTTGATAAATCTCCTTCTTTGTCCCAAATAGCATCTATTTCCTTTAATTCATCAATTGTTATTAGTGATAAACCAGTATCAACTTCTAATTGAAGAAGCTTGCTTAACATGTTTTTCCTTGTTTCTAAGGTAAATGGTCCTTCTCCCAAAGTTCCATCTGCCTTACGATACATTGTACCATTTCTTCTTTTATACTCCCTTGCTCCAGGTGTTGTACGCATCTCAAGAAGCCAATTTCTATAATCTCTTAATGGTTCTAACCATTTTTCTCCACGATCAATAAATGCTTTTAATGATTTATCTTCCTTCACCATAGTACAAATCCAGCATCCAAACCTCGAATTTCCTGTAACAGGAATTTTTTCTTTATCAATTTCTCCAATGACACTCTTTTCTTCACCTAAATTCTCACCTTGGTACAAAGAAAAAAGATATTTATTATCTGATCCCCATGGAGATTTTGCATCATCTTTAAGCAAAAAATTCCACACCTCTTCATTTGGGATTTCTGTAAGTGGATTATAGACATATGCGTTTTCAATATCTTTATGAGGTACCAATAATTTTCCTTCTATTTCACGTGCACGAATATTATTTGCTCTATAAACACTTTCGTCCTTTCGTACACCAAGCAAAAGAACAACTTCTCCATTATTTTTAATTTTTTCTAATGTATAATCATTCATAGGTTGTATCTTTAAACGTTCAGTACACCATCTGAATCCTGGTGGTTCAGGTGTTGGATATCCTAATCCGATTACTTTACACCAAAAAGTTTGTTCAATTTTGGGGTATATAATTTCTGAAACGATATTCAAATCTTTTCCTGCTTCTCCTATCATTTTTGACATTTTATGCATATAATCTCTAACAATAGGATTTTCCACTAAAGTATCTGATGAAACTATGTATATTTTTTTATTTCTTTTTTCTTTCGGTAATCTAGATACCATCTCCATTACTAGACAACATAATAATGTTGAATCTTTTCCACCACTAAATCCAATCATCCACGGACGTTTATCATGCTGATAAACTAAAGACATTTCTTCTATTATGTCTTCATACACTTGGTATTTTCCTGTATATAACATTTTATTTTCTCTCCATTAGTTGTTTTTCCTTTTGTTCTTCCTCTTTGCTTAAAGGAAGTCCAATCTCTGATTTTATAGCTGCACATGTAAGAATTATTGCTTCTTCACTGTTAAGCACTTTTCCATTTGATCTAATCGTTCTATTTAACCATAATGGATTTGAACGTAGCCAATCAATTTTCTTCAAATTAGCCAAATATAATTTCATATCCTTATCTGTATTATCATAGAAATATCTTCCAAGTTTTCCAAAAGAACTTATTGTTATAGCCAATGACACGATGTAATTTTCTCTCAACGCTTTTTTTGTTAATTCTTTTCCAAGAACTTCTTGCCATTCAATGATATTGTTTGAAAGCTCATACCAAAAATCAATCAAAAACTTTTTGTCGTCTTCATTGCATTTACCATTATGTAATATCTTTAGATTTGCCTTGTAAACCATATTTAGCGTAAAAATATTTGATGAATTTTTCCCTAAAATATCACGTTCCTTATCTGTATACTTTTTAAAAAAAGGAATCGTGTCTATAACACACTTTGTTGCGACTGCAACCTCATTTCTTGCATCATATAACGTAGCCAATGAATTTGATGTCTTTACAGCATGTTTATTTAAATCTGTGAACATTTGCTGACTTCTAGTTAGCCCCTCATCATTAAAAAAGACAATAGAAATTGTCTCATTTTCTAGAGTGACATCTTCTTGCATAGCTGCTTCAATAGCAGCTTTACGATGTTGACCATCATTTATTAAAAAGATTGCATCCATATCTACTTTCAAGACACCAACCTCAGAATCCATATATGATGTAAATTCAAACTTCCCGTCTATAGAAGCTGACAATGCTGAAAAAACATACGATTCCCTATTGTCTAATATGTAATTTTTAATTTCCGGTATACGTGCTTCGTTTATTCTTCTTTGAGCACGATATTCCGGTTGCACAAATTCATCCTCTTTAGGAAATAACTTAGATAAAAATTTCAAAGGAACCATAGATATATAATATTCTTTTCCTGCCTGTACACCTTTTACAGCTGGAAAACTATAGGAAAATTTCATTTTCTCACCTCACAAAAATAAGCCACAACATACTTAAGTATATGCTTAAGTGTATCATGGCTATTATATCACGTCAATAGATTAGTTTAATTGTTAATATCATCCGACAATAAAATATCATCTGAAAGCTCATCTATTTCTAAGTTTCGTCCTTCAACTGTAGATATCAAGAAATTTTTAAGATTATCCATTGATTCCAAAGGTGTTTCACCAATATGTTCAACTATTTTAGTAATTCCAAAATTAGCAAACTGTGTTAAGAAATCAATTTTTTTAAATTCTGTTTTTTCTCCAAATGCTAATTCCAAGCGCTCTTCTTCTGAAAAATCGGCTGTTCTTGTTGTTAAAATAGCTGCTTGAAACATAAAGTCAAGTTTACCATTGTCATAATTTCTTATAACATTTCTTGGAACATGCCTTACATCTTCACCATTTTCATCTGGTTTTTCAAGCCTTTGATCATACATAATTCCTACAGATAACGCCAATAAATATAACATAAAATTAGGTCTAGTTTTAAATATACTAGACAAATTATCAATTGCTGAATTCCAAGCTGTACCTCGTAGTAAAATATCAGTAGTTATTTCCATAAGTATCCCTCCTCAATATGTGCAATATTCTTTTCTTCATTACTTACGATAGTCCATACTCGACCAATGTTGTCTTGATTAACAATTTTATGTAAGTCATCTTTTGAAAAAAGAATTACTTGAGGAGCAAATTGTGGAATCATATCAACAACGTTCTGCCTTTGATCCGGATCTAATTTTGAGAAAGGTCCATCTAACACTAATGGATACTCTTTATCTGAAAGATGTTCTTCACTACGAAGCATTTTTAAAATCCCACCAATGTATGCAAACGAAACAACTGCAAACTGTCCTTCAGATTTTGACTCATCATTAAAGCTGTCTGTTACACGAACTGAAAATTCAGGACTAACGGTAACTCGTCGTTTACTTGTTAACATGCAATCAATTAAACTTTGAATGTTATCTTGCAATCTTTTACTATATTCAATTGATTCCTCGTTAAGTTTATTTCTGAAATATACTGCAACCTCCTCTAGTACACTCATTTTTTCAATGACTTTTTGGCTAGCAACATTTCCTTTAGTGAGTTCATCAAAATTTTTCATTTGCTTATCTCGATATATTTCAAATTTCCTTATTTCAGTTCCAAGTTCACGAATTCTTTTATCTAATTCAATAATCTCATTCTCAGCTTTCTGTCTTGCGACTATAAGATCTTCGATATCAGGACTTTTCTTTTCCTCTTCGTCTAATTCTCTTATCCTACTATCACATTTACTAGCTAATTCATTATTATTAAGTACTGTACGAATATAATCTTCTATTCTTTCTACATTATAACCTTTTCCCCAACTATTTGCTGTTTTTGTGAATTCATGGTACAAATTTGAATATGATTTAGGAGGCAGTAAATCTAGATAAGCACGAATATGTGCTTTTTCATTTTCTCCAAGTAAATGACCACATACACATTCTGTTGTGGATTTGGCTAGCAGATGATTAATGAGTCTCTTCGAAACTCCTTCTGGCAATTTGCTTTCTTCTATCTTCAAATGAATTTTGTTTTTTGCATCCATTACTGCTTTTGAAATCAACAACTGTGGAAACATATCTATAACATCGTCGCCAAAATGAGCCTGTGCATCTGTAGCTGATTTTAAGAACGCCTCTCTTTGTTCTTTAAGAGTTTTTCTTTGATGTTCATAATGAGCTTTAGATTTATAACCACCAATCTGTTCAGAAACTTGCAAAATTAATTCTTTACACTCTTCTTTTTTCATTTCTGCTTGTTTTAGATCTTCTGCATATCTCTCTAATCTTACTTGTGCACTTTCTATATTTGTTTTTACAGCTGCTATATCGCTTCCTGAACCTGTAGTAAGATTGCCCTTACTAAGATATAATTTCCCCAATGCAGTAGTTTTTAGGTCGGTACGTCCAATATGAGAAAGAGCCGATTCTAAAATATCTAAATCAAACATAGAATATAATGCTTTTCGAAGTTTTGCTGCAGAATCTCTTCCCTTCACTCTCAAATCAGCAATCATACTTTCTCCATCAAAAAAGAAATAATCTGATAATCCAGATGGAAGTAACTTCTCAATTATCTCTTTCGGTTTCTCTATTCTTCTCCAATTATAATCAGAATCCATATGCTGAAGAGACAAATCCTCAGCAATTTTTTCAGAATCGTTCAATCCTTTTTTATACGTGTACGTTCTTTTTAAAGAATATTTTTCACCTCCATGCTCAAAATCAATACATCCCATAACTTGAAAGACATCTCCAAATGAACATTCATTCTCATACTGAAGATTATATAATCTGTTTGTAGTTGTTTTATTAAAATTCACTTGTCCATAGAATACCCATTGAAAAAGTTGATGTAGCGTTGTTTTACCATCACCATTTTTGCCATAAATTATAGTAACTTTTCCATCAGTTGAACATTTTATTTCACCATGCTCTTTAAAGTTTCGAAAGTTTTCAAACTCAATCTTATCAATTCTCATTTCTTGTTACTCTCTCCAGTTCATCTAATATAGCTTTTACGACATCACCTTTAATTTGTGAGTCAGCATTCATTGAATTATTTTGAATTTCACGTTCTTTTGTTTCAATAAATTCAATCATGCTTTTAACTTTTTCTTGATTATTCATCAATAAATTCCTCCATATCATCATAATCATAAACATCAACATCTTCATCGGACAATCCATATGATAAAAGTTGTGTATCTAACTCTTTTTCAAGATCACACCAATTTGATGCAAGACGAGCATACTCTCTAAATCTACGTAATTCTATTTTTGCCCATCCTCGCATATCATGTGATGGAAGTACAACAACATCGTAAATATTTGCATATTCTTTATCTACATATTTTCTCAATATACGACCTCGACGTTGCACAAATTCACGGTAATCATCATTACTTGATAAAATTAATGCACTTTTGATAGAGGGGATGTTAATTCCTTCGTCCAAGCAACGTATAGCTGCTAATGCAGATATTTCTTGTTTATTAAAAGCATCTACAAGTTCCATTCTATCCTTCATATTCTCTGTTGCAGTAAATTGACTTGCCTTGTAACCATGATAACTCAATATACGTTTTATTGATTGAATATGACGAATTTCTTCTCCGGCTTCTAAATCAAATAGTTTTCCATCTCCACAATATACAACAAAATGATCTTTTTCTTTTATATTACCAAGAATTTCGTGTATTCTTCCTTGCTTTTCACTAGCCATTGAAATAATGCGCAAACGATTTCTAAGCGACTTTACAAGCAAATCAGGATTTATGCATCTACCATTTTTAAAACAAGACAAAATTCGCTGCGTATAATACCTAAACTTATTTTCTTCATCATCCGTAGCATAGACATATATAGGAAAATAATTATATGGAACCAAATAACCTTTTTCTAATGCCACTTCTATAGGCAAATCAAACACTTGCCCACCAAACCATTCCATTAAATCTCTACCCTTCTGCGCAGAATTACCGCTGTAAGGAGTGGCACTTAATCCTAATAAATAGTTATATGTTTCTTTTAAATAGTCTGGTCTATCAGAAAATCTATGTGCTTCATCTACTATCAATAATTTTTCATCTTTAGATTTGCTTATTACTTTTTCAAATCTTTCCATTTTAAATGAGGCTATTGTTGATATAATTATTATTTGATTCTCTGGTCTATATTTCTTTCTAATTATTTCTTCTAGAATTTGATTTTCCCAATTAGGATTTTCAGATGAAACTAAAACAATTTTTGCATTTGGGAAAGCTTTTTCTACATCTTCTGACCATTGCTTAACTAAATGCTTATATGGAGCGCAAATAACTATCATAGAAGAATGACACATCACTAATTTTTTTGCAGCATAAATTGCAGTCCATGTTTTTCCAGTTCCTGTAGCCATCACAAAAAATCCATGATACTCGTTTTGTACCCAGGCGTTAATTGCTGCTTCCTGATAATCTCTCAGTTTAATATCACTTTTATCTGTCTTTCCAGAATTATTTCCTTGCCTTTTCTGAATAACTTTCAGAATATTAGAAGCAGCAGATTCTTTATAATTGTATATTTTAACAAATTCATTTTTCCCAGACCATAGATTCTCAAATTCTTTACATTCATCTAAAATACTTTCCAAATCTGATGGATTCCAACTTTTTACAACTCGAATTTTTTCATAATTATTTTGATATCCATTAAGACTTGAATTAGCAGATCCATAAAATACAACCATATTCCCTTCAAAATCTTCAAGAATTCCCAATTTATCATGATATATTCCAGCAGATTCTGTAACAGCAATTTTAATATCTAACGTACCATTTGCAATCAGAGATACTAGTAATTGTAGTTTTGCATCATCGAATACTTCAATTTCTCTCATAAAATCTCTGGAAAATGCATTTTCTATAATTTCTTCTCTTTTCTGATATCCTAGATTTATTGCTTCAATATCTTCTTTTTCCAATTGAGGACTTGCTATTAATTCTATTTTCCCACCATTTCGAGATAACGTAACAATTCCATCAATTATTGGTCCAAAAACTCCAGAAGAAAAAAAGCCAACACTTCTTCTATATCTTTTGGAGTGTTTTAGTACGGGAACTAGAAAAGAGTCTGCAATATTTTTTTCTCCACAACTTATATAACTGAGATTAATATCTAAATCTTTGAAACTCATACTTCCTCCATTAAAATTTCATCATCAATAATATCTTCTAATAAAAGATCAATATCATCTAAATTATCCACTTTTGCAGATGGATTATTTTCATGGCGTGATAAGTTTTCAAAACCTTCTCTAACCAATTTACCAATTGGTGCAACAAGTGGAATTGATAATCTGAACTGATTTGACGACATTGAAACCTCCGTCCTATGTCCCCACTTGTTCAACATACTGTATAGCAGCCACTCTGTCCAAGGTACATTTATTGTAGGTAACTTATTCCAAACAGATAAATCTCTGATAGGTACTGTTTGAAATACTTCTTCAAGTAATAATCCTTCTATCGCCAGAGCCATTTGTTCGTTAATTCCAATATCCGAAATTCTTTTAATTTTTTTATCATCAACTAACAAAAACTCATCATTACAATCATTTACATATTCAATAATAGATGAAATTTGAAAATAGTTTTCTTTTCCGAATTCTGAAATATCAGAAAGAGTAAACTCATCCTCGGAATATATCAAATCATGTAGTCGCTCTCCGGCACGTCCTATTTCAACACCTTTTTTTGCTATATATGGTCTAGAAAATTGAAATTTATCCTTAAATAAATATTCCAATATACTAAATGAACTAAATTGATATAATGCAGCATTTCTTGTTAATATTTCAGGTTTTTCACAATCAATAATTTCGTAAAAATCTTTACTATGATGTGAGTCATTATCCGACAATACTCTCGCAATCACATCATATAAATATTTTTTTTCTGATTCTGTTATACGCAATTTACTTGAATGAAGATATTCCCCAAAATAATTAAGGATACACTCATCACTAACAGCCAAATTAAAAACAATTTCTGTTACACCTGGAAAGGACTCCTTAATTTGATTCTTTGAAACAGGATATTCTGATTTTTTTATAAATTCTAATATTGAAGAATAAATAGATGTAATTTCCGCATCTTTCGAAACATAATCTCTTCTAAACGTAAATTCATTCTCATATAATTCCCTCAATATTCCTTGTAAATAATATTTATTATCTATACCTTCTTTGAGCAAATCTTCTTCAAATAAACTGAACAAAGTATTTGTCATAAATATAACATTTTCACTATTTTTCATATATGTATATATGCGTTTTGCAAGTTCTTTCGATATATAGTTATCTTGCTTTAATTTGTACTTACCACGTCCACACAAAATACAAATATTAGAAATTCTTGAAGAAAGAGCTCTATCATTTTGAGCTAATTTAACATCACCGTATTCTATTTCAACATATTTTCTAAAATTTTTTATCTCCTCAATATCATAAACTTTTATTCCATCGGGATAATACTTTTTAATAATTTCTTGATAAATTGATCCCAATGAAAGACGATATCTATGATATACAGAGGCAGTAAATCCATAAGAATCCTGTATCACTTTTTCAACTATTTCTTCCGGAAGTCCCTCTTGTTTATTTGCATCTTTTAATATTTGTTTTAAATTATCTTCATGAATAACATCAGGAAGCATTTCAACATATCTTTCTGCTTGCTCTTTTATAGAATCATTTCCCACAACAAAAACGTCTAATTGTGCATCATATGTAAAATTTATCCCTTCGTATGATTTTAATAAAAATAAAAGCTCTTCTGTATATTCTTCTGCATAATCTCCTATTTCCGATGGTGTCAAAACAAGATCACCATTTCTTTCAGCAGATATTTTCGACACAACTCGTACTTCTCTGTGAATCTCTGAAAACTTCTTTTTAACCTTATTTTCTATTTGTCGAACTCTTTCACGTGTAACACCTAAATCATTTCCAATTTCTGCAAGAGTCTGATTCATTGCTCTTCTTTTAATTACTTCTTTTTCACGCTCATTTTTATACAATCGTTCGAACAATGTTTTAATTTCTTCTTTTAAATTAAACTTGCACCAGTCAAAAAAAAGACACAATTCCCCATATAATATTTTGTTTTTTGTGTCTATTTTCTCCGTCAATCCATATAAAGTTGTATTTGTAGATTCACAATATTTCTTTAGGCAGTCTCGCAATTCATCATCAAAAGTATATGCATTTATATACCCCTCTGCAATTTTATCTTTTCGACCTTCTGGCAAAGCCTTTAAACGCTTTCTTAACTTATCATGTAATTTGCATTCTGCGATATATGTTTCCAACATATTTATCGTATCATAAATAAAAGAATCTCTTTTGACACATCTTAATGCTAAGTCTTCTCCTATGTTTGTATATGCTTTTTTTAATTCATCTAAGTCTTTACTTGATTTGCCAGATAACTCCATCGATTTTTCGAATGAAAAATCCCCTTGAGCAATTTCAATATTATGCCAATAAAACTCTTTGAGATATCTATTTCCAAAAGATTTATATTTTTGAATATTACCTCCTATTGATTCGCAAAACTCTCCTATATCCATCATATTTTCATAACTCATCCCATAAGTTTTTTGAAGATACATTGGTGTCATATTTAGTAAACATTTTATTGTTTTGATTCCATTATCACTAAGAATTTTATATGTACTACTTTTCATATGTGTACATGAAATTGGCATATCCTCAAGTTCCATTAAATTCACATTATATAAACTCGCCAATGAATCATCTTTTTCAAGATTACATTGATTACTCAAACTCTCACCCCATAACAATTATTCTTCTTTTTCTATCTTACATTGAACATATTTACCACTCTTAATTCGTTCATCCTTTGGTTTTTCTGCATTGCATGGTATTGCCCATGAATACCCAATTCTAACAGCACCCGGTATTCTATTTGTTGCACATAAAACCTGTATTCTTCTTCTAGAAATTCCCCATTTATCTGATGTTTGACTTATAGAAAGATATTCCATGTTTATCTCAACCTTCTTTTATTTTTTTAATAATATATACTTGAAATTATAATCTCAAATGCGAACAAAGTCAACTAAACTAATAGCTTACAAATTGATAAGCAGTGGAAAGCGGTACCACTTAACTCATTTTCGAAAAATCTCATTCAGAGTTTTTCTCACTTTGCTTGTTGATGAAACTAAAAAAGACCTAGAAAAGATGTTTTCTTCTCTAAGCCTTTATATTTTAGTATAGAATACTTTTTGCTTTTATTTTTTCTCATGGTCATGAGACTTTTCGCTTTAATCATAGCTTTTTAATACTTGTTGTTGCATATAGCAAACTTAAAGTCAACTACAATGGTGTTAGAATATTACTCATCTAGGATTATATGTTTCTTCACTCAAAATCTTTTCTTCATTTCTACTGTATTAGAACTTTAACAAAAAATTTTCTAAAACTAGCGAGCCACAAAGTGAGTCATTTTTCAAAAATTTATATGAATTTGTGCGGGAGTTGTATCCGAATCAAAAAATCTCTAAATGCTTAAGCTATCTGCATTTAGAGGCTCTTGACGACTAATGCGAACATACATGAAAGCAGCAAATAATAACGATACCCAAATTCATCTTTCTTATAATCAACATTATCTATTGAAAATTCTCTTTACCTCACCTCATAAACAATCTTCACTCAAAACTGCTTTTTCCATCCATTCGTCAAAAACTATCTGTTTTATTTTATTATACATTTACAATAATCTATACAACATCTTGACAACTTTTTCTTATCATGTCACGTCCCCGAACAAAAGTTATTTTCCTTGTAATACTTGCACTAAAAATCTGTGGGTTATTTTAGGGTTATTTCTTCCCCATAAATACCTTCCAAACATTGATTTTACTGACTTTTTAAGGAGTTCTTCAAAGAGTGCCGTGGCAGATGAATAATACTTTTATCATAAACGAAAATCCTCCTAAAATACCGTATTCTGCCCCGATTTTCCGCAGTTTGCCAAGTTGCATTTCGCCTGTGAGATTGTTAAATCTGTCACAGAATAAGCAAAATGCGGCAAATCGAGACAAGTTACGGACATCAATCGTAGTAAAAACGTAGTAGAAACTGGGGTGTGTTACTACTGCGGTTATTCTAGCATAAACCTATGGTATGAAACAACATAAGCTTAATTTGCTTCCAAATAGAAATATGTCAGCATACCCCTTTAAGCCGATGTGTAATTACTTTTACATCTTTGCACTTTTGTAGCAACTCTCTGACAAGCAATTTTTTCAGGTGAATTTGCCGTAAGGATAGGAATAAAAGTATTTTTTAATTTGTCAGCCAACACAACAAAATTGTACGACTTATTCCGTTCATATACCTCTCTCTCAGAAATGTTATTATCTATACATTTCCAAAATTCTTCCGTCTTAATTATTGCCATGATTTTATTTATAATTTCATCCCAATATCCATCAAGAGTTTTCATACATTGCATTTCTTCCGAGAAATCTGTCGGACATTTCAATAAATCTAAGTAGCTATAATCCGCAACACTTGTACAAGACAACATTTCACATACAAGCGTCATTGCTTTTTTTTCGGTATCAGCCTGTGGTTCCTCATCTAATTTATCTTCAATCATTTTCAAGACAGTATACTTTTCATGCGTAATTCCATATATCCAGGAAATAATTGTATTTAGATCCAAAATAAGTTCGTTAGCAAGATGATTCAAGTCACCTGACCGATAAAAACCCGTATGCGCAATCTCATTTCTAATGCCTGGTACGTCAAAATTATAATAAGGATACACAGACATCATAATTATATTGTTATCTCTGAATGATTTCTCAACCTTTTCAACAAACGTTCCAGCTGTCTTACTCAAATCATTTATTTTTAATGCATTACAGCAGTCAAAAAATAATCCTTCAATCTGTAATTTGGCCAAGGCAATAAATGATTGCCACTTTTCTTCGTCATAAAGATATTTCAAAGTATCGAAAATCTCTATTCTTCTGCACATTATATTATGCACTTCAATTCGTGAGCGAAGATATTCAAGTATATTATTTTCGGTTATCATACGAGCTATTTCTGCTTTATATGCAGAATAGTCATTTTTCTTCAACTCTATGTATTGCTTTATTAAGTCTAAATAATTATCTAATTTTATCCCCGGTATAAACCTTATTTTTGCCTCTGTTGAAAAATCATAATCGGCATCATAATATCGTTTATAAAATCCATATTCATAGCAACTTGCTAATCTTAGGTTCAACAGTTCGTCATCTTGTCTAGATAAATAGTTCACTGATTTATGTTCTAGTAAAAATTCAACTAATCCACCAGATATAAAATCAATTATTTCGTCTTTTGCCTTCCTGTTCATTTCAACAAAATACCGCAATTTCTTATGTACATAATCTCTTTCTGATGGAATACTTTGATCCAATTGCCTTAAATGACTTAATCGGACATTTATCTCATCTATATCGTTCATTACTCTCTGTGTCACATATATATAATCCGATATGAATAATTCGCAGTCGAGTTCATCATCCAATGCCGGAGTAATAACCTCTTCAAGTTTTTGACACAACACTTCTTTAGTTAATTCTGTTTTCCCCTCCACAGAGGGAAAAACTCCTGCTATCCCTTGTAAAATCAGATCTATCTTACCCATTCTTCACCAACTCCTCAATTATATATAAAATGTCCTTTTACACTTCCAATTTTAAAGTTATCAATCGTAGTAAAAACTTGGGCGCGTTACTACCAACCTGCTTTCGAAATAACTATTTGATTAACAAGATTATTTTGTAATTTTACATAATATACAAATGCATCCGCTACTTCAAGCAGTACAGGATTTGCTTTTTCTTTTAATGGCAATCCAACTGAGAACTCAATATCATACTGTTCTGATGAAGATGTAGTTACACTCGAATAAAACGCTTTTTCGGCCAAATGGACATATTCCGAAAAATTTCTATACACTAAATCTAATTTAGCATCATATTCCGCTAATCTTTGTCGCAAAATATAGTCCTTCATTTTATTTCCACGATTATCTTTCATATCACTAATTTTCTTTCCAACAAAGAATCCGTCAATAAAATCTGTCTGACTTTCTGCAATAAAGGCCGCGAAAATCCGCATACAATTATCTATCTGCGAACGTAACAAAATCCCTCCACAAGCTAAGTTTCTATTTTTTATCATCTCAGAAATTCCATCTAATAAAACAACGCTTCGATCCATAGCAGAAGTAAAAAAGAAATCCTCCTTATAAAGTGTATCTCCAATAATTGCCTTACTCAATTCGATTATTCTTTTTCGTAATTCATTCAAAACCTGTAATCTACCATCCAGTTCATCTAAATATTTTTCATTATTCATAAATATATTTTCTCCAAAGTCATACACATCTCTTGCCTTACAAATATGTATACTTTATTTTGCTTGAAACAAAAGTTTTAGAAAAAGGTAGCGTTTTGTCTTTTTAACTTAGGGAAGCGCAATTCAACTCCCCTATAATTATATTTCCTCAAAATCAATAAGCTGCGAAATATTATCAATTTCCAATGCTTCTGCTATCTTAGATAAATGTTCAAAGTTAATTACCGTTCGTGTGCCGCGAACAATATCGCTTATCGTAGATTCTCTAATGCCAGATATTTGTGCAAGCTTTTTCTGTGTAATATTTCGTTCTTCCAACAATTCTTTAACTTTAAGTTTTACTTTATAATTTTTCTTTTTCATATTATGGCATATTCCTTAACATTATAGTCATATATGCAAGATCCCAAATATTTGAATCTTTACCAACCGCATTAGGATTATCTCCGATTGATGCTGCAAAATTCATAATTTTATTAACGAGATCTTCTTTGCTATTATCCCATACATCAATCGGTCCAACTCCATTTTTCCACTCATATTTCCCTGTAACTTTATTTTTTACAAGAAGTGAACGAAACGCTGCCACTACAGGATATAACAAACCATCCGGTACCTTATACTGCATTTTATTTAAGCCAAATTTGCTTTTTGCTACAATTTTCCCATCTTTGTAACCAGCATATTTTTTTCTTCCATAACGACCGCCACCAGCATTATAAGCATCAGCAAATTCCATTTCAACTGCATCATAAAGATCAAAAATATCCGGCATAATATTTACATATTCTCTATACTCTTCGGGATTTTTAAGGTACATATCCAACATTTTTGCTTTTGATGAATATGCTTGGGTAGGATGATGAAGCGCATCATATAAGCTAATATTAAACATACTTATAATTGCAACAATTTCACGAGCATCAATCATTTTATTTTTCTTACCTGTTTCATCATCTACGGAAATCTGATTCTGCTTAAATGCAATTCTCTTAAAAAATGGTATTCCTTCTAATCCTTCTTTAATAGGATCAAATTTTTCTGCTAATTCAGCCATTGATTTAGCATCTACCTGAACAGACGTATTTCGAGCCTCAGCTAAATTCTCTATAATATCTTCCACTCCTGTCATTACTTCAAACTGCACATACTGTTCTAAATTTTCACCTTTATGTTCGCAGACTATTTTGTATGTATGTCCACCATCAATATTCCCATGGCTCAGTTCATCCGAAAAAGTAATCGTTGCAATTTTCTCTTTATTATTGTAATGAACACTCTCTGCAGAAAGAACAATACCTCTGTTCTTTAAATGAAAATATCCATCGTTGCTTAATAAGGACTCTTTAATCGCAGTCGCAACACCTGACGTTAATTTCTGATCCCTCGGATTTGTTGCCATTGGAATTCCTTCTGCCACATCATCTACTTTAACATAAAATACATATTTCTTAGCCGCTCCATTTTCAAAAGGATCTTCCAATTTTCTAAATGTATTTTCCCGTACTTTCATAGTTTTTTTAATCATAAGTGTCCTCCATTTTGTGCTTAGACCCAGAGATCTAACATCCGTTATCGTAATAACATAATAACGATATTGCGTTATTTTGTCAATGCGTTATTTTGCTTATTACGAAAATATCAATCATAAAAACTATGTTACAATACATCACTTTTTTGCCGCACTTATTTTTTCTGTATCTTCTTTATCTGAATTTCCAAGTTGATATATTCATAAAATTTTCACACCCGGACTTTAGCTCGTCGCTGTGCAAAAAAGAAACTGCCGTCATTTTGACAGCAGTTTCTCTGTAACCTGTTTCTCTGAATTAAAGATTCGCAACACTTTTTGTATTGATCCAAGTCTTGAAAACTCACGGATTAATAAAACTCGTATAAACCTTTTTCTCTTTTTCAGGAAGACCGAACGCTTCCTTTCCAAGCGCGATACTCTTCATTAGAAAGACCATATTTCTCGCAACACCGCGCATTGTCTGTTTCCCTTCTTCATCAAGCGCCGCCTCTCCGACCTTTCTTCCATGAATACAGTTCCAGTATTGTCCCGATGCGATCGGCATATCTGAAATTGTAAAATATTTATTTAACTCATCAAATGTTGCAGAACATCCGCCTCTTCTTGCACATACGACACTTGCTCCGACTTTCATCGTCTTATCGAATTTAGTACTGTAAAATAACCGGTCAAGACAGGCGATCAGCGTCGCATTTGCAGATGCATAAAAGACAGGACTTGCAATAACCATACCGTCTGCAGCCTCGAATTTCGGTGCAAGCTCATTCACGATATCATCAAACATACACTTTCCGTTTTTATAACATGTTCCGCATGCCGCACATCCTCTGATATCCATTTTCCCAACTTGGATCGTCTCATATTCCACGCCGTTTTCTTCAAAAACATGTTCCATCTCGTGGATCGCGATCGTCGTGTTGCCCTCTGTTCTAGGACTTCCGTTCAAAATCAATACTTTCAATTTTTCTGCCATTTCCCCTTCTCCTTTTCATTTCATCTCTCTTTGTTTTTCTGCTTATACTTTTTACTATATTTCTTACTATATCTCTTACTCTATCTCTATTCTATTTTCCGGTTGTACATTTCTATTCCTCCTTAATCGGCATCATTCATTTTTAAGCTGCTTTGCTCCTAATATCCATTCATTTTCCGTATCTTTCTTATTCTTGAAAATATTATGTATCATCTGAAGACAGATTTTTGCCTCGCAGCTTCAGATAGTAATATTTCACTTTTTCGACAAGTGTTGTCAAATAACGAAGCACCGGTTCTGTAGCAATCGCAAATACTACAAAGAGCATAATACATTCTTTTGTCATACTTGTAATAGCGAACAGATCTTTTAGGAAGATGCTGCAGAACAATAATCCTGCAATACATCCGCTTACAATACTAAACCGTATTTTATTCATCGGCGCGCTGATCTTATATAAGATCATAAATCCTACGATCGCCAAAAGCATCGTTGCCGCCGTTGATATATCCGTAGAGCTTACGTCAAATGTTCTTCCAAATATGACAAGAGCCGCAACTGCAAGAGCATCTGTCAACGCAGCAGGAAGCGCTTTTAATAGCACATTTGTAAGGAAATGTCCTTTGATCATATTTTTATTCGGTTCCAGAGCAAGGAAGAATGCAGGAACACCGATTGTAAACATACTGATCAATGATACTTGAGACGGCTCCAACGGATAAGTAAACATAAACACGACAGACGCAACGCTTAGCAAAAATGAGAAAATATTCTTCACAAGAAATAAACTTGCCGATCTCTGAATATTATTTACAACCCGCCTTCCTTCCAACACAACTTCCGGCATACATGAAAAATCTGACTCCAGCAAAACAAGCTGAGATGCCTGTGCCGCAGCGTCGCTTCCCGATGCCATGGCAATACTGCAGTCGGCATCTTTCAAGGCAAGCACATCATTAACCCCGTCTCCCGTCATTGCTACCGTATGTCCTGCCTCTTTTAAAATACGGACAAACTTCCGTTTCTGACTCGGCGTAACCCGACCGAAAACCGTATTATTCAGAAGCGCTTTCCTCATGGACTGTTCATCTTCAAACTCTGACGCATCTACATATCTGTCTGCATTTTTAATTCCGGCCTGCTTTGCAACATTGGAAACAGTAACCGGATTATCCCCTGAGATAACCTTTACTTCTACGCCTTGTTCTGCGAAATACTCAAACGTCTCTTTTGCAGCTTCTCGTATAGGATTGGCAAGTAAAACAAAGCCAAACGGAAGAATGCCATGTGTCAGAGGTTTTCCGTCAACCTCTCCGTCATAAATTCCAAAAGCAAGAACTCTGGATCCTGTAGATGCATATTCTGTGATCTCTTCCGCATAATCGTCATACTTTTCTTTTAAAACAAATTCCGGCGCTCCGAGCACATAAGCTCCGTCTTCAAATGTAACGCTGCTGTATTTTGTTGCGGAAGAAAATCCTGTTTTTGACAAAACCTTCTTTCCTGATGCTTTTGTAAAATATTCTTTTAGGGCAGCCATCGTAATATTATCATTTGTCATAGCTGCCGCAAAATCTCCGACAAGCAAAGATAACCCGCCCTTTTCTTTTTCATCGTACTCATCCGTCTTGATCAGCTTTTGGACTTTCATTGTATTTTCCGTAATCGTTCCTGTCTTATCCACACAAAGCACGTCTACACGGGCAAGCGTTTCAATACATTTCATATCATGCAAAAGCACTTTTTTCTGTGCAAGACGAATTGAACTCACCGCAAGCGCCACACTTGCAAGAAGATACAATCCTTCCGGAATCATTCCGATCACCGCCGCGATCATAGATGTCACGCTTTCTCTAAATCCATCATGTTGAATGAAAAATGCCTGTGAAAAAAGAACGATTCCGATCGGGATAATAGCTACTCCTACACATTTAACAAGCTTATCAAGCGAACGAATCATTTCCGACTGTTCTTTTGACTGCATCGCTTTTGCCTGCAATGTCAATTTCGATATATATGAATCCTCTCCTACTTTATCAAGCCGCGCGTGACATTGTCCGGAAACAATAAAGCTGCCTGACATCAGTTTATCGCCTTTACGTTTTGTAATCTCATCGGCTTCACCTGTCAAAAGCGATTCATTCACCTGAACTTCTCCGGCAGATACTTCCGCATCGGCACACACCTGATCGCCGGCTTTAAAAATTACGATATCATCTACGACAAGATCTTCGGCATTGATCACCGTTCTTTTTCCGTCTCGGACAACAGAGGCGCGGGGCGCATTCAACATAGTCAGCTTATCCAGTACTTGTTTTGCTCTAATCTCCTGAATAATTCCAATCAATGTATTTGCAATAATAACCGGAAGAAATGTCAAATCTCTGAAAGATCCCACAAGACAGAGCAATACTGCAAGCACGACAAAGATTAAGTTGAAATAAGTAAATACATTTTCATGAACAATCTCTTTCGTCGTCTTTGACGGAGGTTCAACCGCCTTGTTCGTCCAACCGTGCAGCCGGTGTTCCTGAACTTGCTGACTTGTCAGTCCCTTTTTATATTCGGGATTATATCTTGTTGTCGGGAGCCGTCGTTCCTTTTTTTCTTCTACCTGCACTTTTTTTCTTCTTGCCATACAGCTTTTCACCTCTGTCTCTTCTTTTGTGTCTAACTTCTTATTGCTGTTCTTTTTTATTTTCTATTCATACCGTTGTACAAGGGTAGCGTCGATGTACAGACCGTAAACGGTTCTTTCTGTACAGCGACGCTATCGCCTGCAATTTTTTAATTTTAACAGATAATCTTTATTCCTCAGAAATATGCACTTCTTTGTCTGATGCTTTTTCTTCCTCTAAAATCTGTCTGCCATCTGCCGCAAACTCTGCGCCTGATGCAGTCTCTCCATCTGAAGAAAGTTCTTTCTGTGACAAGATCCGCATAAATTCGTCCCCTGTGATTGTTTCTTTCTCATACAAGTATTTGGCAAGTTCATGCAATTTCCCCTGATTATCTTTCAACAGCTTTCGCGCCTTCTCATAAGACTGTTTTACCATATCTACAACCATATCGTCAATAGTTGCCGCTGTCTCAGGAGAACAACTTAAACTGCTGTCGCCTCCGAGGTACGGATTTGACTGCGTCTCAAGAGCAACCATTCCAAATCGGCTGCTCATACCATATCTGGTGATCATTGCCCTGGAAAGCTTCGTCGCCTGTTCAATATCATTTGACGCTCCTGTTGTCACTGAGCCGAATACAAGCTCCTCCGCGCATCTTCCTCCTGTCAATGTCGCAATTTTATTTTTAAGTTCTTCTTCAGTCATCAGATTACGTTCCTCTTCTTCTACCTGCATCGTATATCCGAGCGCACCCGAAGTTCTGGGAATGATCGTAATTTTTGTCACCGGAGCCGAATGTGTCTGTAATGCCGCCACCAAAGCATGACCGATCTCATGATATGCGACGATCAGTTTCTCTTTCGTCGAAAGAACACGGTTTTTCTTTTGGTATCCCGCGATCACAACTTCAATACTTTCCTCTAGATCCGACTGCACAACAAATTTTCTGTTTTCACGGACAGCCCGAAGAGCCGCCTCATTCACCATATTTGCCAACTCCGCTCCTGATGCTCCCGAAGCTGCTCTTGCAATCGCATTAAAATCCACATTATCCCCGAGTTTTATTTTTCGTGCATGCACTTTCAGTATTTCTTCACGCCCTTTAAGATCGGGAAGTTCTACAGGGATTCTCCGGTCAAAACGTCCCGGGCGCAAAAGCGCCGGATCCAATGTGTCCGGTCGGTTTGTTGCCGCAAGTATTACAACACCTTTCGACGCATCAAAACCGTCCATTTCTGTAAGGAGCTGATTCAATGTTTGCTCCCGTTCATCATTTCCTGCCATTCCGTGGCTGTCACGTTTCTTGCCGATCGTATCGATCTCATCGATAAATACAATACAAGGGGCTTTCTCATTTGCCTGTTTAAACAGATCACGCACTTTTGAAGCTCCCATGCCGACAAACATTTCTACAAATTCCGAACCCGAAATAGAGAAAAACGGAACTCCCGCTTCCCCTGCAACGGCTTTTGCAAGAAGCGTCTTTCCTGTTCCCGGAGGCCCCACAAGGAGGGCGCCTTTCGGACATACGGCGCCGATTTCCTGATATTTCTGAGGATTATGAAGGAAATCAACAATCTCTGTCAAAAGTTCTTTTGCTTCATCTTCACCTGCCACATCGTTAAACGTAATACCCGTCGTAGACTGCACATATACTTTTGCATTGCTCTTTCCAAACTGCATAAACTGGTTTCCGCCTGCCGCTCCGCCCATCTTTTTCATGAGTTGACGTGACAAAAACTGTCCGAGGAGAATGAAAATGATCATCGGAATCACGATTGATAAGAGCATACTTAAAAACGGACTCATCTGTCGATCCGCAACTCTTCCGAACTTACATCCTGCTTTTTCCAAACGGTTTACAAGATCCGGGTCATCAAACCTCGTAGTTTCATACTGTCTGGAATCTTCACTTTTATCTGTAAAATAAATGCTTTCGCCTTCGAGCTGTACTTTCGATACTTCTTTGTTTTCTACCATCGTAAGGAACGTGCCGTAATCAACTTCCTCAACATTTCCCCCTACAATGGCAGGGAATACAAAGGAGTTAAAAAGGATCAGCACCGCAATCGCTATCAGATAATATACGATCAATGGCTTTCTTGGTTTTTGTACTTGTTTCATAAAAGTCCTCCTTTCTGTATCCCTCTGCTTCTCTTCTGTTAAACCAATCTTTTAAAGAGAGCTTTATTTTTCTTTTTTCTTCAGCGCCAGACGGATTGCTTTCAAAATCTGGATGATCGGAATATTCACTGCCGCAAGGCCGTATACGATCAAAAGCTGCGTCAAATTCAACGTCTGTACTTTAAAAATACTGTGAAGTCCCGGAATCATAACAACCATTGTCACTAATGCCAGACCTACAACAAATGCACCTATCAAATAAATATTATTTAAAAGCTTGCTTGTAAATACAACAGGTCTGTCTGATTTGCAGTTAAATCCATGGAACAATCTTGCAGAGCACAGTGTCGCAAATGCCATTGTACTTCCAAGCAATGCATTACCGCCTTTATATCCGATCAAAAATGCGATCATTGTTGTGATTCCGATTGACAGTCCTTCTGTTCCGATTTTCAGCATAAAATCTTTTGTAAGGATCGACTCGTTCATCGGTCTTGGTTTTTCTTCCATCACTTCTTTAGAGTGAGGTTCAAGTCCGAGTGCTATTGCCGGAAGGCTGTCTGTCAACAAGTTAATAAACAACAAATGCACAGGTGCGAACGGAACCGGAAGACCTGCGATAGAAGCGTAGAGCACAGCGAGAATCGCGCCAAAGTTTCCCGAAAGCAAAAACTGGATGGAGTTTTTAATGTTCCGGTAAATATTTCTTCCGTTTTCTACCGCTTTTACGATCGTTGCAAAGTTATCATCTGTCAATACCATCGCCGCTGCATCTTTCGATACTTCACTTCCGGTGATTCCCATTGCAACACCGATATCCGCCTGTTTCAGCGCCGGCGCATCGTTTACTCCGTCACCTGTCATAGATACAATATTTCCCTTTTCCTGCCATGCACGTACAATACGGATTTTATGTTCCGGAGAAACACGGGCATATACGGAAATTCCCTCTACAAAATCTTTCAATTCTTCATCGGAAAGTTTATCAATCTCCGCACCTTCACATGCTTCGGACTCATCTTCCAAAATACCGATTCTTTTCGCAATCGCCGCAGCCGTCACTTTATGATCTCCCGTGATCATAATCGGACGAATACCCGCCTTCTTACATTCCGCTACAGCAGCTTTGGATTCTTCACGCGGAGGATCCATCATTGCGATCAAGCCGATAAACGTAAGATTATATTCGTCTTTCAAAGTCAATTCCAACTCGTCTGACACTGTTTTATATGCAAAAGCAAGAACACGGAGTCCCTGTCTTGAAAATGCCTGATTTTGTTCTTCGATATTTTTTCTGTCCTGCTCCGTCATCGGACGCACTTCAGAACCGATCTGTATCTGATCCATACGAGTCAGCAACACATCGACCGCACCTTTTACGATCATCGTAGGAACATTTTCAATCGTATGCTTTGTTGACATTAACTTACGATCGCTGTCAAAAGGATTTTCACTCTCACGAGGATATTTCGTTCTTATTTCTTCCGGATCAAGTCCAAGCTTACTTCCAAGATTGATCAAAGCTGTTTCTGTCGGATCTCCGATTTCTACGCCGTCTGTATTTTTAGAATCGTTGCATAACATACTTCCGATCAACAGCCTGCTCTGGGAAGGGTCATTCAAATCTATATCTTCTGCTTTAATGCAAAGCTCATCAACATAATAATCTTCTACTGTCATTTTGTTCTGTGTCAGCGTTCCTGTTTTATCAGAACAAATGATCGATACGCTTCCGAGTCCTTCCACTGCCTGAAGTTTACGCATGATCGCATGTTCTTTCGCCATCTTCTGCGTACCAAAAGAAAGTACGATTGTAACAATAGAACTAAGCGCTTCCGGAATTGCCGCCACTGCAAGGGCTACTGCAAAAAGAAAGGCATCACCGATCTTATCGCCTCGCAAAATATTGATTCCGAATAAAATACCACAGAATACAAGGATCAAGATCGACAACTTTTGACCAAACTGATCCAGATTGATCTGAAGCGGCGTCTTTTTCTCGGAAGTTGTCTTTAACAGACTTGCGATTTTTCCGACTTCTGTCTCCATCCCGATTCCGGTTACAACAAAAGATCCCCTTCCATATGTGACAAAGCTTCCTGAATAAACCATATTCAATCTATCGCCAAGCGGAACCTCTTCTTCATTTATAATATCTACAGACTTTTCTACTCCAAGACTTTCTCCTGTCAAAGCACTCTCATCAACTTTCAGGCTGACGCTTTCCAAAAGACGTCCGTCGGCAGGAATGTAATCTCCTGCATCCAACATTACAATATCACCGACTGTTACTTCCGAAGACGGAATCGGGATAACTGTTCCGTTTCTCAGCACTTTTGCTTCCGGACCGGAAAGTTTTTTCAGGCTGGCAAGAGATTGTTCTGCTTTCACAGTCTGAACTGTTCCCAGTATTGCATTCATTGTGATTACGATTAAAATAACCGCCGTACTTTCCACATCTCCCATAAATCCCGATGCAATAGCCGCAATGATCAGGATGATAACAAGAAAGTCCTTGTACTGTTCAAGAAAGATCTGAAGCACCGTCTTTTTCTTGCCCTCCACAAGCTCATTCCGACCGTATTTTTCCTGATGCTCTTTCACCTGCGATTCAGTAAGCGGTTCGGCAGAGCCGTTTAACTGCTTCATCGTATCCTCTCCGGACATTTGATAAAATGTTTTCATCTGTTTTCCTCCTTAAGATTATATGAGTGTGCATTATGCACGGAGCTTTTTCATCCTATAAGAAGTAATATTTCTCATACAATAAAAAAGAGACTCCTATTGCACACTAATTATGTAATGCAATAAAAGTCTCACTGTTTAATCACGATACGGATGCATATGCATCGTACTGACGACATCGCAAACGCTTTTAACAAGCGCCAGTTACTCCCTTTTACTAAACAGTAATATATCTGAAATAAAAGTATGTGTCAACGCCTTTTCTTAAATTAACAGTTTTTTCACAAACTATCGATCAAAGCTTTTACTTTCCTGGCAGCATGTTCTAAACGAATAAAAAATGAAAATATCTTATTTCCTATATTAACATACTCCCTGCGCTGTCATTGCATCTGCAACTTTCTCAAATCCGGCAATGTTGGCTCCTACTACATAGTTACCTTTAAATCCGTATTTTTCAGCTGCATCAGCCATGTTATGGCAGATATTTACCATGATCGACTGCAGTTTCGCATCTACTTCTTCAAATGTCCAGCTTAAGCGCTCGCTGTTCTGGGACATTTCCAGAGCAGATGTTGCGACACCGCCTGCATTTGCTGCTTTTCCCGGTGCGAAGAGGACTCCGTTCTCCTGAAGGTATTCTGTTGCTTCCATCGTAGTCGGCATATTAGCGCCTTCTGCAACTGCCATACATCCGTTTGCAACAAGCATTTTTGCATCTTCAAGATGAAGTTCATTCTGTGTTGCGCATGGAAGAGCGATATCAACTTTCACAGACCATACTCCTTTTCCTTCGTGATATTCGGAATTCGGACGATATTTTTTATACTCTGTCAGTCTTGCACGATTTACTTCTTTAATTTCTTTCAATGCTGCAAGATCAATTCCTTCCGGATCATATACCCATCCTGTAGAATCACTTACTGTCACTACTTTTGCTCCAAGTTCCTGTGCTTTTTCCGTCGCATAAATTGCAACATTACCTGAACCTGAAACTGCAACTGTCTTTCCTGCCAGTTCTTTTCCGTTGATCTTAAGCATCTCCTGTGTCAGGTATAACAGACCATATCCTGTCGCTTCTTTTCTTGCAAGAGAACCGCCGTAACTTAAGCCTTTTCCTGTAAGAACGCCTTCGTAAACGCCGCGGATTCTCTTATATTGACCGAACATATATCCGATCTCTCTTGCGCCTGTTCCGATATCTCCTGCCGGAACGTCTGTATCTGCGCCGATATATTTACAGAGTTCTGTCATAAAACTCTGACAAAATGCCATAACTTCTCTGTCGGATTTGCCCTTTGGATCAAAATCACATCCGCCTTTACCGCCTCCGATCGGAAGTCCTGTAAGGGAATTTTTAAATATCTGTTCAAATCCGAGGAACTTAATGATACCAAGATTTACTGAAGGATGAAGGCGAAGTCCGCCTTTATACGGTCCTATTGCACTGTTGAACTGTACGCGGTATCCTGTATTAACCTGAACCTGTCCGTTGTCATCTACCCACGGAACACGGAACTTAATCTGTCTTTCAGGTTCGACGAGTCTTTCAAGAAGAGCTTCTTTACGGAACTTTTCCTCATTTGCTTCAATTACAACACGAAGAGATTCAAGAACCTCTTTTACTGCCTGATGGAATTCCGGTTCTGCCGGGTTTTTCTTCACAACTAAATCAATTACCTCATCAACGTATGACATCTCAAATTACCTCCTGAATGAATTTACGGATCATATCCGACATAGAATTTTTTCTACTCGTACATTTTAAAAGGAAAATGAAAGATTGTCAACGTAAAATTTCAATTTTTTGCCTTTATTACATATAATATATCCTATTTTGAAAGAAAAACATCTTGTTTTATTCATTTTGGGCGCTATATAATTTAATCAGATTCTTTCTTCCATAACGAAAAACAGGATGCCGTCGGCATCCTGTTTAAGTGCACTTATTAATTATATTTACGTTTTCTAGCAGCTTCAGATTTTTTCTTACGTCTTACGCTTGGTTTTTCATAGTGCTCCCTTTTGCGGATCTCCTGCTGAATACCAGCTTTAGCACAGTTTCTTTTGAATCTGCGTAAAGCGCTATCTAACGTCTCGTTTTCTTTAACGATTACATTTGACATAGTCTCACACCTAACCTCCCCTCCAGCCTTGTATTGTGCATAATACGACTGTTCGGGTATTTTTATTGCACTAACAAAGATTATAACATATTTTTTTCTCCCGTCAACTATTTCCGAGCAAAAACTTCATAAAAGCTTATAAAAAATGCATTTTTCTATATTTTTACAAAATAAAACTATTTTTTGATCTGTTCTGCAAGAACTTCTTCCGCTTTTTTCAATGCATCCTGGATTCCTGACGGATTCTTTCCTCCCGCCTGCGCCATATTCGGACGACCACCGCCGCCGCCGCCGACACATCCTGCGATCGCTTTCACAAGATTTCCGGCGTGAGCGCCTTTTTTCATCGCTCCGTCTGTCGCAGTAGCCATCAGACTGACTTTACCATCGCTTCCTGATGCAAGGACGACAACTCCGTCTCCTAATTTTTCTTTCAACTGATCGCCAAGTTCTCTAAGTCCGTTCATGTCAACGCCCTCGATCTGCGCTGCCAAAAGTTTTATTCCTTTTACTTCTTTCACCTGATCCAGTACGTCTCCTGCCGCACTTTGAGCGATCTTACTTTTCAGACTTTCCACTTCGCTGTGTAATGTTTTGTTTTCAGCAATCATATGATGAATCTTATCTGATAAATTGTCAGGCGTTGCTTTTAAAAGCGCTGCCGCATTTTTCAATTTTTCTTCTGTCTGCGCATAATATTTCATCAGCCCTTCTGAAGTCAAAGCCTCAATTCTGCGAACTCCTGCCGCCACACCTGTCTCTGAAACAATTTTCAGAGCCATAATCTCCGATGTGTTATTCACATGAGTTCCGCCGCAAAATTCAATAGAATAATCTCCCATATTCACGACACGGACTATATCACCGTATTTTTCTCCGAACAGAGCCTGCGCTCCTGTCTTTTTTGCCTCTTCGATCGGCATATTTTTAATATCTACATCGTATGCTTTTGCAATACTTTCATTGACAAGTTTCTCAACCTGTGTGATCTCATCTTCTGTCATCGCCGAAAAATGTGTAAAATCAAAGCGAAGTCTGTCTTCATTTACGCTTGATCCTGCCTGTTCTACATGACTTCCCAACACTGTACGAAGTGCTTTTTGAAGAAGATGAGTTGCGCTATGATTCCTTGCTGAAAGAGCACGCTTTTTCGCATCCACTTCCAGCACTACTTTATCTCCGGATCTGATCATTCCCTTTGTCATAACTCCGACATGACCGACTTTTCCGCCGAGCAATTTCACTGTATCTTCTACTTTAAATTCACCTTCTGCAGTACGGATATATCCTGTATCCGCCTCCTGACCTCCGCTTGTCGCATAAAACGGGGTCTCCTGAACAAAGACCGTACCGTGCTCTCCTTCAGATAATGCGTCCGCAATCTCCGTTTCCGTTGTAAGAACAGTCACGTCTGATTCCCATGTAAGATGTTCATATCCGACAAATTCACTTGTCACATTCGGATCGATAGACTCATATACTGTTACATCAGCTCCCATATAATTCGTCACTTCACGGGCGTCACGGGCTTTTTTTCTCTGAACTTCCATGGAGGCTTTAAATCCATCTTCATCCACACAGAGTCCTTTTTCTTCCAAAATTTCTTTTGTCAGATCGAGAGGGAATCCATATGTGTCATACAGGCGGAAAGCATCTTCGCCGTTTAATATCTTTTCTTCTTTTTTCTCCATATCAGAGATCATCTCTGCCAAAATTCCAAGTCCCTGATCTATTGTTTTATTGAACTGCTCTTCCTCTTTGGAAATCACGTTCAAAATAAATTCTTTCTTCTCCTCCAGCTCCGGATACCCGTCTTTTGATCCCGCAATGACAGTTTCTGCAAGCTCCGGCAGGAATCCTTTGTGAATGCCGAGAAGTCTTCCATGACGGCAGGCTCTTCTAAGCAGACGGCGAAGAACATAACCGCGGCCTTCATTAGACGGCATAATTCCATCTGAGATCATAAAAGTCACAGAACGGACATGATCTGTAATGACGCGGATCGAGACATCATTGTTGTACTCTTCCCCGTATTCTTTTTCCGCAAGGCGGCATACGTGATCACGAAGCGCTTTAATCGTATCAACATCAAAAATAGAATCTACATCCTGCACAACAGACGCCAGACGTTCCAATCCCATTCCCGTATCAATATTCTTCTGCTCCAGCTCACTGTAATTGCCGTTTCCGTCATTGTCAAACTGTGTAAATACATTATTCCAAATTTCCATGTAACGGTCGCACTCGCAGCCTACTGTACAATCAGGACTTCCACAGCCGTATTTTTCTCCCCTGTCATAATACACTTCTGAACAGGGTCCGCACGGACCGGAACCATGCTCCCAGAAATTATCTTCTTTTCCGAATTTAAAGATACGTTCTGCCGGAATCCCCATCTTCTTATTCCATATTTCAAATGCTTCCGCATCGTCCTCATATACGGACGGGTACAGTCTATTCGGGTCAAGGCCGACTACTTCTGTCAGAAATTCCCATGTCCACTGAATCGCTTCTTCTTTAAAGTAATCTCCAAACGAAAAATTTCCGAGCATTTCAAAAAATGTACCGTGACGCGCTGTCTTTCCGACATTTTCAATATCTCCCGTACGGATACATTTCTGGCAGGTAGTCACTCGCTTTCTCGGCGGAATCTCCTGTCCTGTAAAATATGGTTTTAACGGCGCCATACCCGAATTGATAAGCAGAAGGCTCTTATCATTGTGCGGCACCAATGAAAAACTCTTCATCGCAAGATGTCCTTTACTCTCAAAGAACTCTAAAAACATTTTTCTAAGTTCATTTACTCCATATGCCTTCATTGCATTTTCCTCCTCTTTCGCTCCAAAAGCCTGTTTTATAATATATCATAGAGGGTTATATTTGTAAAGCGGACGCCAAAAAAAGGCGCCCGCTTACTTATCTTATCCCATATTTTATCTGCAATTTTCCGTTTACGGCATTTCCGCTTTCTTTTCTTGCAGTCCGGCTGTCAAATTTGTATTTATTTTAATCAAGTTCGATCTCTTCTAATTCTTTCGGCGGAATTGACTTACTTGAGTTTTTCACGAAAGCCGCAAGATCTTTCTTCGCCTTCGGAAGAGGAATATTCGTTCCCGCTCCGGCAATACATCCTCCCGGACATCCCATTCCTTCGATCAGACAACCGTTCATCTTGCCTGCCTTTGCCAGAGTTAATATCTTTTTACATTCCTTCAATCCTTCTGCGTGCTCAATATTCACCTGTACATCAGGATAATATTCGTTAATACATTTTTCTATTGCCTCGGCAACTCCGCCTGCACATCCGTATCCCCTGCCAGCTCCGGTTGCATCATGGAAGGAAGACTCTGCTTCATACTCTGTCAGATCGATCTCTTTTGCATCAAACATTGCCTGCAATTCCTCAAAAGTAACAACAAAATCAACGTCACTTCGCACGCTTCTTCTTGACGCTTCCAGTTTCTTCGCGGCACATGGTCCGATAAAGACTACTTTTGCTTCAGGGTGTTTCTGCTTAATTGTCCTTGCCGTCGCCACCATAGGAGTAAGTTCCTGGGAGATCTGGTCGATCAGATCCGGGAAAAATTTTTTTGCCATGACAGACCATGAAGGACAACAGGATGTCAAAAGAAACGGCAGTTCACCCGTCACAACTTTATCCACATAGTGATGCGCCTCTGCAATCGCGCCGATGTCTGCTCCAAGCGCAACTTCATACACTTCCGAAAATCCGAGTTCACGAAGAGCGGCTTTAATATTTCTCGGTGTAATATTATCACCGAACTGTCCTACAAATGCCGGAGCGATCTCCGCAATTACATTTTCACCTTCTGATAACGCCCGTGCAAGCTGGAATATCTGAGACTTATCCGAAATCGCGCCAAACGGACAACTTACCATACACATACCGCATGAAACACATTTTTCATTATCAATATATGCTCTTCCCATTTTGTCGGATTTAATCGCATTCACACCGCAGGCTTTCTGACATGGACGCTCCTTTTTCGCGATCGCATCGTACGGACAGACTGATTTGCATTTTCCGCATTTGATACATTTTTCCTGATCGATATACGACCGCCCGTTCACCATGGAAATAGCGTCTTTCGGACAGACTTCCTGACACGGGTGCGCAAGACAGCCTTTACAGATATTGCTTACCTCGTATTTATTCTCTTCGCAGCTTTCACATGCGGACGGAATAACCTGCATCAGCGGAGGCTCATAATATTTTTCAGAGATATTGCTTGCTTCCACGCCCGCAGTTAAATGAACCGGCTTATTTTCCGGACGCAGGGAAAGTCCCATCGCCAAACGCAGCCGTTCCCTTACGATCGCCCGTGCGCGGTAAACGCTTTCTCTGTATTTCTCTGAATCTTCATTTACGATCGCATACGGAATGGCTTCCATATCCGCAAGAAGCGTATCCGCATCTGCCTTAAATCCAAGCTGCGCCACTTCCTTAAACACTCTTCTCCGGATTGCCCGTACCGGAGTATGTAATCCTCTCATCATCTGCACTTACCTCCTGATATACTAAATTGAAACGACGAGCACATCTGTTCCTATTTCTTTAAATATATCTGTTTACAAAATCATTGTCAACAACCGAATATTCTTTCTCTGACAAGTATTTATTCTTTTTTATCGGCACTTTTTTGCAGAGCATCTTTAAAAATCTTTTCGGCGTAATGTACGGACTGCATCGCATCTTTCCCATAAAAATCCGCACCGATCATATCTGCATACTCTTGGTTGAGCACAGCTCCCCCGACCATCACTTTACAGTCCGGTTTCTTTTCCCGAAGCATCTTTATCGTCTCTTCCATACTGACTACCGTTGTTGTCATAAGAGCGCTTAATCCAACAAGCGGAACTTGCTTTTCACATGCCGTTTCTACAATTTTTTCAGGCGATACGTCTTTTCCAAGATCGATCACATCAAAACTGTAATTTTCTAAAAGCACTTTCACGATATTTTTTCCGATATCATGAATATCTCCTTTCACGGTCGCCAAAATGACTCGTCCCTTTTTTTCTCTGATCTCACCGCTTTTTTCCATCTTTTCCTTCAGAACAGAAAATGCGGATTTTGCAGCTTCCGCACTCATCAGAAGCTGAGGCAGAAAAACAGTTCCTTTTTCAAAGCCGTCGCCGACATGATTTAATGCAGGAATCAATTCTTCGTTGATAATATCGAGCGGAGCTTCTGTCGCAATCATATCTGTTGTAATTTTCCCCGCGTCATCCCGCAGCCCTTTTTCGATTGCCTCTTGAAGCGTCATTTTTGAGCTGCTTTTTCTGCTTCTGTCATTTTCCCCCTTTAATTTCGTTTCGGAAAGTTCAGATGTTTTCATTATATTTGTGCTCACTACCGAATTGGCATATTTTTGAATATATTGTTCACAATTATTATCCAGATTCATAAGAGCATGGTATGCATACCACGATTTCATCATGTCTTCCGATGATGGATTTATAATTCCGGCACTCAGACCGTTTAACATTGCCATTGTATAAAAGGCTGCGTTTACGATCGGGCGGCATGGAAGTCCAAAGGATATATTAGAAACTCCGAGAACTGTATTGACTCCGATCTCATCTCGAAGTCTGCGAAGCGTCTCCAATGTCACTTTTGCTCCTTCCGGCTCAGAACTGATCGTCATTGCGAGTGCGTCGATTACGATATCTTTCTTTTTAATCCCGAATTTTTCAGCTGTTTTTATGATTTTTTCCGCAATCCTCACACGGCCGTCCGCATCCGCCGGAATTCCGTCTTCATCCAAAGTCAGACCGATAACAACTCCGCCGTATTTTTTTACAAGAGGAAACACTTTTTCCATTGACTCTTTCTTTCCGCTTACGGAATTAACCATTGCCTTTCCGTTGTAAATACGAAGCGCTTTTTCCATCGCTTTTTCATCAACCGTATCTATCTGCAGCGGAATATTAACGACGCTTTGCAGTTCCTGAACTACCTCTTCCATAAGCGCCGGCTCGTCAATATCCGGCAGTCCGACATTCACATCAAGAATGTGAGCTCCCTGATCCTGCTGTGTAATCCCTTCTCTTAAAATATAGTCAAGATCGTGTTCTTTCAGCGCTTGTTTAAACCGTTTTTTACCGGTGGGATTTATCCGCTCTCCGATAATTTTTGAACCCTCACCCAAAATAACGCTTTGCCCGTAAGAGGAAACAACCGTAAACTCTTTTTCTGTCACCGGAACAAGTTCTGCGTTTTCACATCTTTTACGCATGGCACGGATATGTTCCGGCGTCGTTCCACAGCAGCCTCCGATCACACATGCCCCCATCCGGACGATTTGCTCCATATATGCCGCAAATTCATCTTCTGTCACATCATAATATGTTTTCCCGTCTCTCTGTTTCGGAAGTCCTGCATTTGGCTTTACAATAATCGGAACAGACGAATATTTGATCAGTTCTTCCAACACCGGAAGCATCTCTTTTGGTCCCATTGCGCAGTTTATCCCGAGAGCATCGACGCCTAAACCTTCTAAAAGCGCAACAACAGATGAAACATCCGCTCCTGTCAAAAGTTTTTTCCTCTCGTCAAATATTACGGTAGCAAATACCGGAAGAGACGTGTTTTCTTTCGCCGCTAAAACAGCTGCTTTTAATTCGTATGTATCGCTCATTGTCTCTATATGGATTAAATCTGCTCCCGCCTGCTCTCCTAAGATCACTACTTCCTTAAAAGCTTCATATGCCGTCTCAAATTCCAGATCTCCCATAGGTTTCAGCAATTTCCCCGTAGGTCCGACATCAAGAGCCGTATAGATTTTACGCTCGTCTCCTGTTTGTAAGAGCGCCTCCCGCTCTGCTTTTTTCACATGGCTGACCGCCGCCTTTATAATCTCTTCTAAAGAGCAGGAATCATCATGAAACTTCAGCGCATTTGCACCAAATGTATTCGTCAAAATGATATCGCTTCCGGCTTCTATATATTGCCTGTGTATCTTGTATATTTCTTCCGAATGTGTCAGATTCCACGTCTCCGGTAATTCTCCCGGCGCGAGCCCTTTTTCCTGAAGCAGAGTTCCCATTCCCCCATCAAAAAAGAGGAGGTCTTTTCCAAGTCGTTGTCTGATCATCTCTTTCTCCTTTTTTTGTCGTTTTCCTTCTCTACATATTTGTCTCATACATCTAACTGTCAGCGTCTGTAAATACACTCTTTCTTATCGCAGACTTCGCAGCCTGCAATCGGGCATCTCTCTTTTATTCGACTTGCCCCGATCACTGCGGTAACAGATTTCGTCGGTGTCATCATAAAACTTTCCGTCATCGTAAGTCCGATTGCCTTTGCACAATCCAGCATCTGCATAAATGATTTCTGAAAACCGATATCAAAATCGCCGTATCCCGGACTGAACCTCGGGCGCAGATAAAGACCTTCCTTTTCAAGTTCCTCGCCGATTTCAAATTGTTTCTCATCACAAAATTCTTCCAGCATTGCCGCTGCACATGCCTGAAGCACAACAGCGTTTGCCATATCTGTCAGAGATGTTCTTGCTATCAGACGATCCACTCCTGTCCCTAATGTCGCACCGAACAAAACAGCCTTTTCACAGTGATTTAAGTTTCTTGCAAGGCTTTTGCTGCTAATCTGTAATGTTCCGATCGCAACTTTTTCTTCATCTATCCGATTCATTTCAAAAATACGAAACACCGAGCGAAGCGCCGATACTTTTTCCAGCTCCAAAAAACCTTTTTCAACAAGACGGCTTGTTGCCTCATCTACCGGATTTTTCCCATACCCCAAATAGCGGACAGCTTCCTGAAAACATTTTTCCATCCTATCACCTACGCCTTTATAATCTCCGACAAATTGTTCATAATTGCAGCTGCAACATGCGGTTTATTCATTGTATAAATATGAATATTGTTCACACCGTTAGAAAGAAGATCAATGATCTGATCGGTCGCATATGCGATTCCCGCCTGTTCCATCGCCGCCGCCGAGCTGCCGAACCGATCAAGGAGAGCTAAAAATCTTCTCGGAAACACTGTTCCTGACAATTCCTGACTTCTTTTCATCTGTTTCTCACTCGTCATCGGCATAATTCCCGGGAGTACCGGAACATTGATCCCTGCTTCCCTGATCCTGTATAAAAAATTATAATGGATATCGTTATCAAAAAACATCTGTGTCGTAAGAAAATCAACGCCGCTATCTACTTTTTGTTTTAAATACCTGATATCTTCTGCCTTATGTTCGTTTTCTACATGACCTTCCGGATAACATGCAGCTCCGATACAAAAATCGCCATGCTTACGAATCTCCTCTATCAACTCATATGCATATCTAAAACGATTTCCGTTCGGGAACGGCATCCCTTCCGGGATATCTCCCCGAAGCGCAAGAATGTTTTCAATCCCGTTTTCTTTCAGATTTTCAATCACATCTCTTACTTCCTCTATCGTTGAAGAAGCACATGTCAAGTGTGCAAGACTAACCACTCCGAGATCATCCTTTATATGAGATGCGATCTTTGCCGTATTCTTACTCGTACCGCCGCCCGCACCATATGTCACGCTGATAAACGCCGGATTTAACTTCGCCATAGCATCAGTTGCCGCGATCACTTTTTCAAATCCCGCATCGGTCTTCGGCGGAAACACTTCAAATGAAATATGTATTTTGTCTTCTTTTAATCTGTCTATAATTTTCATCTTTACTCTCCTGACTGTTTTTCTCTGTCGTACGGCTAAGTATTAGAAATCCATTTCCTTCGACATTTTTTAGGTAAAATTATCCTCTAAAACGCTTTTTCTGTCAAGTATTGTTTCTTCAAACGACCGAAAATACCAAAAGCACATTTGGGATTTACAAACGAGTGGCAAGAACTTAGATAAATTTAACCCCCTGTTCAGCGCTGCTGCAAAAAAACACAAGACGAAACGAATGTCCGTCTTGTGTTTTTATATGTACCTCTTACTATGTCTTATTCCCCGATCAAGCTCTTGTATAATTCCTGATATTGTCCGGCAGAATTCTTCCATGAAAAATCTTTGCTCATCGCACGTTCTACGATCTTATTCCAGTCACGTTTTCTGTCATAATAAATTCTTTCCGCATAACGAACTGTATTAAGCATCTCATGTGCATTATAATTAGTAAAGCTAAATCCTGTTCCTGTCTTGTCAAATTCATTATACGCTTCAACCGTATCTCTAAGTCCGCCTGTCTCACGCACAATCGGAATCGTTCCATAACGCAGGCTCATCAGCTGACTTAATCCGCACGGTTCAAACAGTGATGGCATAAGAAATGCATCGCAGGAAGCATAAATCTTATGTGAAAGTTCATCCGAATAAAAGATGTTTGCGGATACTTTTCCGGAGTACTTCCATGCAAAATGACGGAACATATTCTCATATTTCACATCACCTGTTCCAAGCACAACGATCTGAACCGCATCCTGACAAAGTTCATCCATAACGTAATCGACAAGATCAAATCCTTTTTGATCTGTAAGCCGTGAGATCATTCCGATCATCATCGTTTTTGTATCTTTCTCTAAACCGAGTTCTTCCTGCAGCGCTTTCTTATTAAGAACTTTATTCTTCCTGAAATCTTCAACCGAAAAGGTTTTTGCAATTCTAGGATCTGAAGCCGGATCCCAGTCTGTATAATCCAAGCCGTTGACAATACCGCAAAGATCATTTGCCCTTGCCGACATTAATCCGTCAAGACCTTCACCGTAAAACGGTGTTTTGATCTCTTCTGCATAACTGTTACTTACCGTTGTCACTTTATCGGCATATACGATACCGCCTTTAAGCAAGTTTGCATCTTTATATGCCTCCATCTTATCCGGAACGAAATAGTATTCCGGAAGTCCGGTAATTTCGCGAACAGATTTCGTATCCCATACCCCCTGGAATTTCAGATTGTGGATTGTCATCACAGTTTTAATTCCGCGATAGTATTCTCCCAGATATCTGAAATTATCAAGATAAACCGGTATCAGTCCCGTCTGCCAGTCATGACAATGAATCAGTTCCGGACGAAATCCGATCACCGGAAGTATGCTCAGCACTGCTTTTGAAAAGAAGGCAAACTTTTCTATATTCCACTTCGGATCCCCATCATACGGAGCAAATCCACTGAAATAATATTCATTATCGATAAAATAGAAAATAATACCGTTCAATTCAATCTTCAGTACTCCGACATACCTGTCCTGACCTGCAATGTCCATATAAAAATGGGCAACATACTCTAACTTCTCTTTCCACTCCTGTTTCATGCACATGTAATTCGGAATAACAACACGAACATCATATTTTTCTTTGTCGAAATCTTTCGGAAGCGAACCGACAACATCTGCCAGACCTCCGGTTTTGATAAACGGTACACACTCCGATGCAGCAAACAAAATATTTTTCATATCCTGATCCTCCCATTCTTCACATAAATTCCCGGAAAGAATTCTGTTAATTGTTATTATACCCTATTCTCTGCGCAATGAAAAGGACTTTCCTAGTTTTTATGCCTGTATTCAAGCTGAATTGTATCGGCAATCAGCGCAATAAACTCTGAATTGGTCGGTTTCCCCTTTCCTGTACTCACAGTATATCCAAAAAGCTCATCAAGCGTATCCAATTTTCCGCGGCTCCATGCCACCTCGATCGCATGTCGAATTGCCCGTTCGACGCGGCTTGACGTTGTCCGGTATTTTTTTGCAACTGTAGGATACAATATTTTTGTAATTGCATTCAGCACATCCATGTCGTTTACTGCCATCATGATCGCATCCCGCAGATAATGATACCCTTTGATATGCGCCGGTATTCCAATCTCATGAAGCATATTCGTCACTCTGCTTTCCAGATTTTCCCGTCTTGATGAAACTTCCTGTATACTCTCTTCATTTTTCTTTTCAAAAACCGCCGGCTTTTTTCGGATCGATTTGATCCGATCCAATAAAATCGTATGATTAAACGGTTTCATAATATAGTAATTTGCACCTTTATTAAATGCATCTTCTGTAATTTTTTTCCTGTCCGACAGCAGTAAGCACTATAAAATACGGTCTTTTGTCGACAAACTCCTGCTTGTTTACTTGCTCCATTACTGTCAATCCATCCATTTTCGGCATGATCAGATCAAGCAGGACAACATCCGGCTGTCTGTCCTTTATGATCTGACACATCTCTTCTCCATTTTTCGCTTTTCCGACGAGATCCAGTTCCTTGTCCGTTTGTATGATGTCGTCAAGCATATCTAGAATTCTCTGGTTGTCGTCAGCGATCGCCACACTCAAATGCTCCATTCTCGTCTCTCTCCTTTAGTTTTGAGACCATCCCTTTAAAACGCCACTCGCTTATTATATCTATGCCATTTTGCATAATCAAGCGAATCTTGTAGTAACAATTCGACATTTATCCACACATTTCCGGTAAATTCACCTGTTTTAACATATTTTCTATGAATATTCCGTAACCTTTTGTCGAGTCTTGTACGAAAACGTGGGTTACTGCTCCGATCAATTTCCCGTTTTGTATGATCGGACTTCCGCTCATCCCCTGAATAATCCCTCCTGTTTTTTCAAGAAGTTCTTCGTCCGTCACCTTAATCACAAGTCCTTTATTGATCTCCTGAGACATCATGTCGACTTGAGTCACTTCAATATCAAATTCTCTAACTTCATTATCTACAAAACATCGGATTGTAGCAGGTCCTGTTATAATTTCTTCTTTTTTTGCAGTCCTGATTGCCGTCTGTTCTGTGAAAAGTTCATCAATTTTGTCGATTTTCCCATAAATCCCAGCCTCTGTATTTTTATCGATTGTACCGAGAATATTATAATTGTTATAAATGATCATACCCTCCATACTTCCCGGAGATCCGCTCTGTCCTTTTGTGATATCTCTGATACTCGTGCGGTATACATTTCCTTCCGCAATCGACATAAGAACACTTGTATCCACGTCATGAATCCCATGCCCAAGCGCGCCAAACCGACTTTGATCCGTTAAAAAAGTAACTGTTCCCAAGCCTTGTACATTATCGCGAACCCATATACCAAGCCGATATTCTCCCGTTTCATATTCAACCGGCTTTATTTTCAAATCTATCGTCTCCCCATTTCGTCTGACCGTCAACACCACGGACGTTCCGGTTAGATTTCCGACAGCCTCCAAAAGCTCTTTTTTTCCCGTAATTTCACAATGATCTACTGCCATAATATAATCGCCTGCTTTAACAATTCCTTTTGCTGGTTCATGCTCCTTTCCATCCGCTCCGGCAATCTGCTCTGTATTAAGAACCATCACTCCGTCCGTTTCCATATAAATACCAATCGGCATTCCTCCGACAAGCACCGTATCATTATTCATCGCTTCTATTCCCGCATCTGTCGAAACCGGTTTCTTTCCACGAATCATTTGATACTGCAAAATACCCATAGCCGCAAAGAAGAAGGAGAGGAATAGACAGAATACAGCGGTCACATACTTTTGTTTTTTCAACATATCCACACCCTTTCTCTGATATCTCGATAATTTTTTATCCGCATCCGCTCCTTCTTTCCTATATAAAAAGAAACGGATACTTCTCTGTATCCGTTTCTAGTATATGTGGTTTCTTCTTTTTCCACACTAGTATTATATTTCACTCTTTGCCATTTCTTTCATTTCACGGGCACTTTCCATAATACTGGATGTAATCTTATCTCCACCCAGAATACGCGCCAGTTCTTTTACCGAATCTTCTTCGTTCAATAGACGAATCCTTGTTTTTACGCTTTCGTTTTCCGCAGATTTTTCAATCAGAAAATGACTGTCTGCCACTGCTGCTATCTGTGAAAGATGAGTAATGCAAATCACCTGCCTGCTTTTACCTATCAGCTTTAGTTTTTCTCCGACTTTTGCTGCCGTAACTCCCGATATTCCGGCATCAATCTCGTCAAAAATCAAAGTCGGCGTATCTTCCGCATCTGCCAGAACCGTTTTTATCGCAAGCATAATACGGGAAAGTTCTCCGCCTGATGCAATATTCTCAAGCGGCTTTACAGGCTCGCCGGGATTAAGCGCAAGATAAAATTCTGCTTCGTCTTTTCCGTTCGCGCTAAACTGTCCTGCATCTTTTAAATGTATCTCAAACCTTGTATCGAGAAAATTTAATTCCTTCAGATGAATACAGATTTCGTCAGCAAAAACTGTTTTATATCGATTTCTTACATCATGAAGTTTTTTCGTTACACGTTCTACTTTTTTTAACGCTTTTTCTTTCTCTTCTTCAATTTGTTTTATATATGCATCATAATCATTAAGCTGTTCTATTCTATGGCGTTTTGATTCGCAATATGCAAGGACATCGCTTACAGAACTTCCATATTTTGCTTTTAAATGATTGATCAGATTCAACCGTTCCTCTGTCTCTTTGAACTCTTCTTCTGAAAATTCAAATTTTGAGGCATATTCGGACAGTTCTCTGTTAAAATCATTCAGAAGGCTGTCCACATCCATAAGCAGAGCGCACAGACGGTCTCCCTCTTCATCAAATTCCGCCGCCTCCCGAAACGCACGTATCGCCCGAGTAAGACAATCACCTGCATTTGCCGAACTGTCCTCGCATGTATAGCGATAAGTCTGCGCAACTGCATCCGTGATTTTTCTGCTCTCCGTCATCCTTCGGTATGTTTCCTCTAATTCTTCATCCTCATTTTCCCGAAGAGCAGCCTCTTCGATCTCGTGTACTTCAAATTCATAAAGAGAAAGTTCTCTTCGCCTTTCTTCATCATTTAAAGAAGTTTCTTCCGCCTTTTTACAGATCGCCCGATATTCTTTATAACATTTTGACATTTCTGATTTGATCGGAGCAATCTCTTTTCTCCCAAAAAGATCCAGAAGCACCAAATGATTCTTCCTTTGAAGTAAGGTTTTATTATCATGCTGACCATGAATGTCAATCAAAAACTCTGCCGCTTCTTTCAACTTTCCTGTATTCACTGTCTCTCCATTAATGCGGCTTATGCTTCTGCTTCCTGTAAACTTTCTTGTTAAAGTAACCATACCGTCATCCGGAATAATATCCATCTCTTCCAGTTTTTGTCTGATCTGTCCGTCGTCAACCGAAAAAGTCAGCTCTACCAGACCATTTTCCGCCCCGTTTCTCAAAAGATCAGAACTATACTTTCCTCCAAGAGCCAGTCCGACAGAGCCGAGCAAGATAGACTTTCCCGCCCCGGTTTCTCCTGTCAATATATTCAATCCTTGTCCGAAATCTACTTCTGTCTCATCGATCAAAGCAATATTTTTCACATGTAGATTTTGTAGCATACCATTCACCTATACTTCTCTTGAAACGATCTTTCTTATCTTATCCATTACGGCCGCTGTATCTTCTACAGTTCTGATTGCACACATGATCGTATCGTCTCCTGCAATACAGCCTACGACCTCATGCCATTTCATTGCGTCTACAGCGGCAGCCACAGCCATTGCCATACCGGAAACAGTCTTGATCACTAGAATATTCTGCGCCATATCCATCGCCACATACCCATCTTTTAAGACACGTATATATTTTTCACTCATTCCGGGTTCTTCGATCCTGTGAAGAATATATTTCTGATGTCCGCTTCCTGTAGATACTTTTGACAACTTCAGATCACGTATATCTCTCGACACAGTAGCCTGCGTCACTTTAAACCCCGCATTATTCAGATATTCTGCCAGTTCTTCCTGTGTTTCAATATCATACTGACTGATAAGTTCAATAATTTTTGCATGACGGCTGACTTTCATATGTTCAATTTCCTTTCATTTTTTTACGCATTGTTTTCATAAAGCTTTCTTTGCTTAATTTGATCAGTTTTGCCGTATGAGACGACCGCTTAATACAAACTCTTTCTCCCGTGACAAGAGTTGTCTGTTCTGCACCGTCAAAGCAAAGAGAAACCTGTTCCTGCCTTCCATAACGGCCTTCGCACACTTCTACCTCAATCAAATCATCGGCTGACAGAACAATACTGCTTGTATTAAGCGCGTGTGAACAAATCGGAGTGATCACGATCATCTGTGCTGTCGGTTCAACGATCGGGCCTCCCGCCGACAGATTATAACCTGTACTTCCGGTTGGAGTCGATATGATCACTCCATCTGCGTGATAAGTATTCAGAAGCGCCCCGTTGACATAAATATGAAAACTTACGATACGAACCTTTCCTTCTCTTGCAATGACAATATCGTTCATCGCCATATCTTTCCGAGAATTACGAAAGCTTCCTTCCAGCATCATCCGTTCTTCAATAACCGGAGTCTCTGAAAACAAATGATCCAATGCACTTTCAAAATCTTCCAGATCCACATCTGTAAGATATCCGAGCGTTCCAAGATTGATCCCAAGCAGCGGAAGGCTTCGCTCTCCAAGATCTCTGACCGCACGGATTAAAGTTCCGTCACCACCTAGTACCAATCCGCATTCTGCTTCCTTAGGAACAGTTCCCGGAATAATATGGCCCTCACTGTCTTTTTCCGACAAAAAACATTTTTTACCGGAAGATTGAATATATTGTTCAATCTGACTCGTGATCGCATAATCTTTATCTTTTAATTTATTTGTAATAATATAAAAGCAATCCATTTTAGTCCTCTTGTTTTTACAAAATACTGCATCGCATACATTACTTAAGCGTGCTGCTTTGCCAGCGTCTCAAATGCTCTGTCTGAAACAATAACAGGATCAAGTCCGCCGAGATTTTCACCGGCCTCATTTTCACTCTTTTTTAAATGAATCAAATACTCTATATTTCCTTCCGGTCCTTTGATCGGAGAAAAATCAAGAGCACACAGATCGAAACCGATCGACATAGCATAATCCATAATTTTCTGAATCACTTCCCGGTGTGTGCTCTTTTCTCTTACGACACCTTTTTTTCCTACTTTTTCCCGTCCTGCCTCAAACTGCGGTTTAATAAGAGCTACGATCTCACCGTCTTTTGCCAAATAATTACGAATCGGCTCCAATACTTTCGTAAGCGAAATAAATGAGACATCAATAGAAGAAAAATCAATTTCTTCTCCCAAATCTTCAGGTGTCACATATCGAATATTCGTCTTTTCCATGCAGATAACTCTCGGGTCGTTTCTCAGTTTCCAATCAAGCTGTCCTCGTCCCACATCGATCGCAAACACCTTTTTTGCACCGTTTTGAAGCATGCAATCTGTAAAACCGCCCGTTGAAGAACCGACATCCGTACAGACTTTATCTTTTACGCTGACATCAAAATTTGCGATCGCTTTTTCTAATTTCAAGCCGCCTCTGCTTACATACGGAAGTGTATGCCCCCGAACTTCGATACTGACTTCTTCCGGGAACGTGCTTCCCGCTTTATCTTCTCTTTGTCCCTCCACAAAAACATTTCCGGACATAATGATCGCTTTTGCCTTTTCCCTTGACTCCGCCAGATTTCTTTTTACAAGTAATACATCCAAGCGTTCTTTCATATTTTTTTCCTTTCAGTTACACATATTCATCAATTATCTGCTTTACGATCGTATCTTTATCAAGACCTACTTCCCTGCGGAGCAGATCTACATTTCCATGTTCTACATAGTCATCGGCTATCCCGAAATTTTTCACGCGTACATTAATACCTGCTCCTGAAATATAATCAAGAACCTGTTCCCCGAATCCGCCTGTCAGCATGTTTTCTTCAATCGTTACATACAGATCGTGATTCTCCGCTAATCTTTCCAGCAATTCTGTATCAAGAGGTTTTACAAACCTTGCATTTACAAGAGAACAGCAATATCCTTTTTCTTTCAGGCCTTTTCTCACCTGATCTGCAAGTTCTGCCATATGACCTACAAATATGATCACAATCTTTTCTTCTTCATACAGCAGTTCACTTTTCCCGTAACAGATCGGACTGCGGAATTGTTTCATTCCTTCATATGCCTCGCCTCTTGGATACCGCACTGCGATCGGATATGGAAAATCTGCCGCAAACCGTATCATATCTGCCATTTCCCATCTGTTTTTCGGAGAAATGATCGTCATATTCGGGATCATTGATAAAAATGACAAATCAAACACCCCCTGATGTGTTTCACCGTCACTTCCGACAAGTCCCGCCCTGTCTACCGCGATCACAACCGGAAGATTTTGCAGACAGACATCATGAAGCGTCTGGTCATACGCTCTTTGCAAAAACGAAGAATATACTGCAAATATCGGTTTCATTCCCCCCGCCGCAAGACCTGCCGCAAATGTCATCGCATGTTCTTCCGCGATCCCCACATCAAAAAAACGATTTGGGAAATGCTTTGCAAACGGAGTAAGACCTGTTCCGTCCGCCATCGCAGCCGTAATCGCAACGATACGCTCGTCTTTTTTTGCAATATCAAGCAGCACTTTAGAAAATACTTCCGTATAAGTATCCGCCCCTTTTGATTCTTTCGCATCTCCGGTCTCAAGATGGAACGGACCTGTCCCATGAAATTTTGCCGGATTTTCCTCTGCCGGAAGATACCCTTTTCCTTTTTTCGTAAGTACATGTACTAAAACGGCATGATCCACCCTTTTTGCCTCATTGAACACACGCACCATCTCTTTAACATCATGTCCGTCCACAGGTCCTAAATATGTAATATCCATATCTTCAAAAAACATTCCCGGAACAAATAACTGTTTAATCCCACTTTTTGTCTTTTTCAGCCTGCTGACGATCCGATCGCCTGTCCCCGGTATTTTTTTTAAAGTATCTTCAACACCCTTTTTCAGATCAGTATACGCCTGTGCTGTCCGCAGGCATCCCAAATATTTCGATACTCCGCCGACATTTTCAGAAATTGACATATTATTATCATTCAGCACGATAATAAAATTACTTTTCAAACGGGAAGCATTATTCAATGCCTCAAATGCCATTCCCCCGGTCATTGCTCCGTCTCCGATCACTGAAACGACATTGTATTTTTCCCCTTTCAGTTCTCTTGCCGCAACATACCCCAGACCTGCCGAAATAGATGTAGAACTATGCCCTGTATCAAAAGCATCACATTCACTTTCTTTTCGTTTCGGAAATCCACTCATGCCGCCATATTTACGCAGATCGTCAAAACCATCTTTTCTTCCTGTAAGAAGTTTATGCGTATAAGATTGATGACCTACATCCCAGATCAATTTATCCTGCGGAAAATCCAGTGTAAGATGAAGCGCCATCGTCAATTCTACAACACCCAGATTTGAAGCCAGATGTCCTCCTGTACAACTGATCTTATCAAGAAGAAATCCCCGGATCTCTTCTGCAAGTTCTTTTAGCTGTGTATGATCAAGTTTTTTTATATCGTTCTCTTTCTGGATCATTTCAATTATCATGATTGATCCTCCTAGTTCTATTTTTCTCTGTATACAAGTCTTCGGAGCAGTTCCTCCATAAATCCGCACTCTTTTCCGATAGAACGAAGTTCTTCTACCGCCTCTTCCGTCAGACGAGCAGCCTCTTCTTTTGCCTTTTCAAGCCCCTTCCAAGTAACGTAAGTCGTTTTTTCGTTTTTTTCATCGCTGTGCACCGGCTTTCCGAGTATTTCTGTCGTACTCGTCACATCAAGAATATCGTCTTGTATTTGGAATGCCAGTCCTATTTTCCCGGCGATTTCTTCCATTTTTCCGATTTCCTCTTCTTTTGCCCCTGCAAGAACAGCTCCGATCATTACAGACGCCTCAATAAGCGCTCCTGTTTTCAATCTATAAATAAACGCAAGAAGTTCTCCTGATATTTTGCATCCTGCAGATCTTACATCGACCACCTGACCTCCGATCATTCCGTAAATTCCGGCTTTGCCTGCAAGAATTTTCAGAGCTCTTCCGATCAGGATGCTGTTTTGAGGATCTGTTTCAAAGGCGCTGCATGCAGTCTCAAATGCGTAATTCAAAAGTGCGTCCCCTGTCAAAATTCCCATATCTTCTCCGTATACGACATGAGTCGTCTTCCGTCCTCTTCGATAATCATCATTATCCATGGCCGGAAGGTCATCATGAACAAGAGAATATGTATGGATCATCTCGATAGCGGCCATAAACGGCTCGATGACCCCGCCTTTTCCGCCAAACAAGTCAAACGTCTCTTTCATGAGCATCGGACGAAGGCGTTTTCCACCTGCCATCAGACTATATTCCATCGCTTCTTCTATGATCTGCTGATGTCCTGTCTGATCAGGCAGGTATTTTCGTAAAATCTCTTCTATTTTTTCTGTTCGTTTTCTACAGTCTTCTTTAAAATTCATCTGTCTCTCCATTTTCATCAAGAACGAGAACCTTTTTTTCTACCTCGTCTATGGATAAGTTACATTTTTTAAGAAGTTCCATTCCGTTATTATATAGATCAAATGTTTGTTCTAACGTGATTTCTTCATTTTCCATCTTTCCGATCAGTTCTTCCAAATCTTTGAACATCTCCTCAAGATTTTCTTTCTTTTTCTCTGACACTTTAACCTCCGCCGATCCGTTTTTATCCGTGAATCATTGTTTCCGTATTATGAACCTCCGCTTCGATCTTTCCGTCGCTTACAAAGATTTCCAATTTTTCTCCCCGTTTCACCTGAGCTGTCGATCGTATATTTTTTCCTTCTTCGGATCTTATATACGAGTATCCGCTGCTCAGTTTTAAAAGAGGAGACACTCTTTTCATTCGTTCGGCATTCAAGGCCAGACGATGTTTTTCCTGCGTCAGTCTTCGTTCCATAATATCGCGAATCCTGTTTTCCATCTCTGCCGTAAATTGCCTGTGCTCATATAATTTGTGCCGTGGATGAAGCAGTTTCAGCCTCATTGAGAAACGCTCCGCTTTCGTCCTGAAAAGACCGATCTGTGACAAGGCAGCCCGAACAATTCTGTCTTCATACGCAGACATCGTTTTTTTACATTCGCGGATCTCGTACACTGCCAATTCGGCGGCTGCTGAGGGAGTCGGAGCTCGTAAATCCGCAACAAAATCTGCGATTGTAACATCTGTTTCATGACCTACCGCAGATATGACCGGAACGGAACATTCAAAAATTGCACGTGCAACCTCTTCTTCGTTAAACGCCCACAACTCCTCAATACTTCCGCCGCCTCTGCCAACGATCATGACATCCACACCTTGTTGTTCTAGCATCCGTATTCCTCTTATAATGCTCTTCACCGCTCCTTCACCCTGAACAAGGGCCGGATAAAGAATGAGCTGAACATATGGATTTCTACGTTTTGCAACATTGATTATATCTCTTACCGCCGCTCCGTTTTGCGCCGTCACAATCCCAACTGTTTTTACATAGGCAGGAATTCGCTGCTTATATTCGTCTGAAAACATCCCCATTTCACAAAGTTCCCGCTTAAGCGCCTCGAACTTTTCATAGAGTTCTCCTGCTCCGTCCAGCTTGATTTCTCTTGCATAAAGCTGATATTTGCCATCTCTTTCATATACGCTTACTGAACCGAATGCGATGACCCGCTGGCCGTTTTTCAATGTAAAAGAAAGCCCCGCCCTTGAGCCTGCAAACATAACACAGGCAATCGTGCCGGACTCATCTTTCAAAGAAAAATAAATATGTCCTGATGGGTGATATTTACAGTTGGAAATTTCTCCCTTTACATAGATACGGTTCAGCATGAAATCCTGTGTAAACATATTTTTTATATAAGAATTAACCTGCTTCACTGTATAAATGCCGTTCATTTTATAACTCCTGTTTTGCAAATTTAGCAAGCACACCATTTACAAACGACGAGCTATTATCTCCTCCGAAACGTTTCGCAAGCTCAACAGCCTCGTTGATCGCAACTTTTGCCGGAACGTCCTCATCCCATTTTATCTCGTAAAGCGCCAACCGTAAAATTGACAGATCGACTTTGTTCATTCTTGTCGTTTTCCAGCCTGTCGCGTTCTCATTTAAAAGTCCGTCGATTTCTTCTATGTGTGATAAAATCGCTTCATATTTATTTTGTATATACTGTTTGTCTTTTTCTTTTGCATCTTCAAGCGTCTCAAAATAGTAGTTCAAATTCTCCGGCATATCAACAGAATCATTAAACTCGATCTGAAAAAGCATTTTAAATATATGTTCCCGAAGTTCCGTTCTTACCATAGTAATTCCTCTCTATTGTCATAATCATCTTCTGTCGGCGCACACGGCCTTTTGCCATCTTCCTGTCCTGCTCGTACCCGCTTGTATCTTATTGCCGCGCAATATTGAAAAAGGATGTCTTGCGACATCCCTTAGTATCAATGTCAGGGGCGGATCGCCTTGTCACATATTGCAATACGAAAGCAGATCAGTTCTGTTTCTCCATCTCTACTCCGGCAACCTTAATATTGACATCCGCAACCTCAAGCCCCGTCATATTCTCAACCGCATTTTTCACCTTTTCCTGAACTTTTTTCGTAACTTCCATAATACTGTAATCATATTTCAGGTTTAATGCCAGAGATACTGTAACGACACCCTCTAATACATCTACCTTTACGCCTTTTGACAGGTTCTTGATTCCAAGCTTTCCAATCACTTCATTCGTAATATTTCCGGCCATGGAAGCAACGCCATCCACTTCCGTAGCAGCCAGAGCCGCAATAATCGCTACAACTTCATCCGCGATCTTAACTTCGCCGAGACTCGCATCATTTTGTATTGTATAAGCATTTCTTTCGTCCTTAGCCATATTCAAAACCTCCCGTTTTGTATCATCTCTTTTCTTATTATAACAAATCTCCATCCGTTTGCAAAGAAAAAGTTCACCGCCAAGAGAACTCTGTATTTGAATCCGATTTTTAAGATCTTCCAAACTCCGAAAGAACAAGTCCGTCATTTCTTTCCAACGTCATTCTAATGCTCCACTCATGGATGAACAAAAGTAACGGCCGGTCTTTCAAATCTTTTATTTTCTTCATATCCGACGTTCCGCTTATACGGTCAAGATCCGTATCCGCACTCTCGATCCATCGGATATATTCGTACGGAAGGTTTTCGAGGAGGATCTCTACATTATATTCATTTTTCAAACGGTATTTCAATACATCAAACTGCAAAACGCCGACAACGCCGACAATGATTTCTTCCATTCCTGTGTTATATTCCTGAAAGATCTGAATTGCTCCTTCCTGTGCAATTTGATTGATTCCTTTTACAAACTGTTTCCTTTTCATCGTGTCAACCTGACGCACTCTTGCAAAATGCTCAGGCGCAAATGTCGGAATTCCTTCATAAGCAAATTTTTCTTTTGACGTTGTCAGTGTATCGCCTATCGAAAAAATTCCCGGATCAAATACACCGATAATATCTCCCCCATATGCTTTGTCTATAATTTTCCTTTCACTGGCAATCATTTGCTGCGGCTGGGAAAGCCTTACGTCTTTTTTCCCCTGAACATGATATACGTTCATCCCGGCATCAAACTCACCCGAACAAATACGCATAAACGCAATTCTGTCCCTATGAGCTTTATTCATATTTGCCTGAATTTTAAAAACAAAGGCCGAAAATTCTTTTTCTTTCATCGGATCGATCGCACCATGATCTGACATCCTCGGCAAAGGGGACGTCGTCATGGAAAGAAAATGTCTTAAAAACGTTTCCACTCCGAAGTTAGTAAGTGCAGAACCGAAGAACACCGGAGAGAGCTCGCCTTTATCGACAAGCTCTCTGTCAAATTCTGCCGAAGCGCCGTCCAAAAGTTCGATTTCTTCCATCAGAGTTGTCTTTGCTTCATCTCCGATCAGCCAGTCAATCTCCGGATTGTTCATAGCTACAACTTTCACTTCACCTGTCGCTGTTCCTTTCCTCGTATCCGAGAAAAGCTCTACTTCCTTTTTCTGTCTGTCATACACGCCTTTAAATGCTTTTCCCGAGCCGATCGGCCAGTTTACCGGACAAGTCGGAATGCCGAGCTCCTTTTCGATATCATCCAAAAGATCGAACGTATCTTTTGCGTCACGATCCATCTTATTGATAAAGGTAAAAATCGGAATATGACGCATCGCACATACTTTAAACAGTTTTCGCGTCTGAGCCTCCACACCCTTCGACGCATCAATCACCATAACCGCCGAATCTGCCGCCATCAGTGTTCTGTAAGTATCTTCCGAGAAATCCTGATGCCCCGGCGTATCAAGGATATTAATACAGTATCCATCGTAATTAAACTGCAATACAGAAGAAGTAACCGAAATACCTCTTTCTTTTTCTATTTCCATCCAGTCTGAAACTGCATGTTTGGATGTCGCTTTTCCCTTGACAGAACCTGCCTGATTGATCACCCCTCCATATAATAGAAATTTTTCCGTCAACGTTGTCTTTCCCGCATCGGGATGAGAAATGATGGCAAATGTTCTTCTCTTTTTTATTTCATTCGTTATCTCTGACATATGTTTCTTTTCTCCTAATGCTTATAAAATGCATCTGTTCGTTCTTTTATTTTTCCCGGAACATCTTCCGGACATACCAATTTAGTTTATCATATCTCAAAAGATACTTCAACCACGGGATTCAGGCAAACATTCAGATACAATCGAATTTTTCATTTGTCACATACAGCGGATACTTTTTATTCACGAATCGGGGTGATCACAATATTTTGCGGTGCAATTTTTGTCTTTCTTGTCACAATATCCTCGATTTGAGCTCGATTCGCATCTGTAAGTTCTTCTGCTTTTACTACGATATCCGCAGAGTCTGCGTCAATACTTACAACCGCTTCCGAAAATCCTTTTGAAGCCATCATTGTCTCCACTGCCGCTTCCTGCTCTGCAATCTGAGTCATCTGTACAAGCTGTGATACCGCTTCTTGTTTTTCCGACTCACTTAAATTTGTATTATCTATAATTGCCTGAAGCGTCTCTTTATTCTGAGCTCTTACCTGCTCCCGTGTTACCTTTGCCTGTGCAACTGTCGTTTCTGCGCTTCCATTCGTCAGTACAGCTTCCCCCGGTGTTCCCTCTACATCGGAATCATTACTTGCAATCTCGTCTCCTACCGTCTCTATATCCTCTTCCGAAATATCGAGCAGCTCCTGATTTGCAAGATCTGCATTTGCTTCCTCAGCTCCCCCGTCTTTTTCATGAAATATTTTTCCGGAATAATTCAAATATCCCGCCACTGCGATCATCACCGCCAACGCAGCTATGATAATCTGATTTTTCTTAAATACTCGTTTCACTTCACAAGCCTCCTTTTTATGTATCATCCCCGTTTCATTATTTTTATCTTATGCGCTTCCACACCAAATAATGCCTGTACCGCTTCTGTAAGATTACGGGCAACAACTGCATCACCTCCTCCGTCCGCAATCACAATCACCCCTTCAACTTCCGGCGTCAGTTCTTTGCTTACATAAGGAACAGATGCTCCGTCTGCCGTCTGCTCATATACGCTGATTTTCTCCGACGTACTTTCCGAATCTTTCCGAACATTGCCGTCGGATGTCTCTTCTTGGGTCTGCGTACTTCCCGAATGATCTTTTTCAATCAATTTCTGTCCGTTTGATTTAAGCGTCACCATCACGGTTACTTTTCCTGCTCCTTTCACCTGCGACAGCACGGAAGATGTTTTTTCTTCTATGTATGTTTCATATTCTCCCGTTTGTGAATTTTTATTTTCTTTTCTTTTATTTTCATCTAATCCGCCTTTTTCCGAAGTCGGGGCAGAGGAACCGGTCGGAAGAACAATAACAAACAGCAGCGCACCAAGCAAAAACATAATGAGAAACATATTTTTCTTCGGAAACTTTTCCCCGTTTTTTAATGCCTTAATATACTCTTGAGCCTTTTTCAAATCCATCTTTTATCGACTCCTTTCCGGCATCTGTATCCGCTTTTTTTGTTCCTGTATGTTCTTCCTCTTTATTTTCTTCTATATAATTTTTCAGCATTTCCTCATAAGAGTTCCCGGCCTCTTCCAGTTCTTTTCTTTCTTTTTCATATACCTGATTACTGTAGATTGCTCCGAATGTTTCTTTCATGCCAAACACACTTAAGACCGGCATAAAAATAAGAACGATCAATACAAGACCGGAAAAAAAACGAATATATCTTTCATAATCTTTTCCCGGTACCGCATGAAGCATCGCCGTCACTACAACAAGATATACTGCTATATTTTGAATCCATTTATATACTTCTTCAAGCATTTTTGCCTCCTTTTAACGAAACAAAGCATACACATATGTATTTTCAGTCCTGCACTTTTTGTTCTTTATATAGTTATCATTTTTCATATTTCATGTAGTTACTCCGGCCACAACCGCTATTGTAAGCAAAAATAAAAATCCTACTGTAAAAATAACGGAAACTATCATTTCATACCCCTCGCTCACTCCGCGGATACAAGCGGTAATTCTTTTGTCCGAAACCGGCTGTACCGCTGCCGCCGCCATTTTATACAAAAGCGCAGACAACAACATTTGCAGAATCGGAACCGCACATATTAAAACCGCTATAAAAGCTCCTGCCATTCCGATTCCGTTTTTAATCAAAACAATCGTTCCCATTGTCACTTCCGCCATTCCTCCCATCACATTTCCTATCCACGGAAGTGCCTCTGCCGTCCTTGTAAGCGCACTTCTTTTTACCGTATCTATCGCAGGTGCCAACAGCCCTTGCACAACATTCACCCCGACAATACATGCAACGATCGTACGAAGCGTCCATGTCACCGCTTTTTTCAACAGATCGGCAAATTCAGAAAAGAGATCTTCTTCCGTTAAGTTTCCAAGCATTTGCACCATAATATAAACATTTATCACCGGGAAGAGAAACCTTACGATCACAAGCTCTGAAATATAAATCAGAAAAAGAATCAAATTATAAAAAAAGATTGAAGTCGCGCTTCCCGACGAAAACGCCACCGCAAGAAAATATCCGGGACAAAGAACTCTCATAAACGTCGTAAGAGACTCCAATTTTTCACTGATTCCATAAACCGCCGTCCGAAAAGACATCAAACAAAGCGTGATCAAAAGCATATATACAACGTAAAAACTTATTCCCGAAATCTGTCTGCTTTGAAAAGCTCCCGCAAAATTGCTGAATACAGCCGCCATAACGGCAATCAATATAATATAAACGAGAGTTTTTTTGCTGTACAAAAACTCATAGGCTATCTCGTCTCTTATGTATCCCGTAAGCAATTCTAACATTTCCCCCGGCTCTCCTGACAGAAAAGAAAATACAACTTCTTCAAAGGAAATTTTCTCTTTTGGAAACAATTCCGATAGACTTTTTTCAATTTCTTTAAAATCAAACTCTTCTTCCAATATTTTTGTTTCCGCTGTTTCTATGCTTTTTTTATCCGATTGAAAATTATCCGTTTCATCTGCCCGGACGATCCTTGTCCCGAACCCAAATACGAGAAGCGTTAAAAATAATGTAAAAAGAAATCTCCCTTTTCTTCCTTTCATGACAGAAACTCCCTGACTGTTTCAAGCAAAGCTGTCAAAACCGGCATCCCAAGCGCCAATATCGTCAGCTTTGCGAACGTTTCTATCTGTCCCGCAATCGTTTGATATCCTGCATCTTTGCAAATTCCGGAAGCAAATTCCGCAATATAAGTAATGCCGACCATCTTAAGAATTACGGAAAAATAGCTTGTTTCAAGATGAGCGTATGCTATAAGTTCTTTTACAGTACGAACGAAAATACCAAGCCTGTCTGAGATGAGCACAAATAGAACAATGCTTACCGCTACGCTTACATAAATCCCGTATTCTGCCTTGCTTCCTTTTAACTGGATCGCCAACATTGCACCGATCACTCCGATCATTCCGGCCTGTATCATGCTCATCTGCTCTCACCTCTTCCTCTTCTATTTTCATTTTCTTTTCTCATTTCCCGCACTTTCGTTTACTATAATGAGAATAATTGTCTGACAGTACGAAAAAGATCATAAATGTAAGGAAGCACCCATGACAACACTAAAATAAGTCCGGCCAGACTTGCAAGAAATGCCTGTTCTTCTCTGCCGCTGTGTTTTAATACCTGACTTAAAATAGAAACAAGTATTCCTACTGCCGCAATTTTAAAAATAAGACTGATATCCATATTTCCTCCTGCTGTTATCCGGTCAAATCAACAGCACTATAAAAAATAAACCCGCCATAACTCCGAGACACCTGCCGACTTTTACCTTCGACGCCAGTTCCGCTCTAAGTTTCTCGATCTCCAGATCCATTTTATTCAAATACATTTCCATTGCACGATCTGATATATCTTTTTCAAAACTTCCGAGAAATGTTCCGGGTTCTTTTATAAGTATCTTATGCTCCTGTTTTAATCCCGGTATTTCCAAATACTTGTCCGTACATCTGTTCCATACCCTCGCAAACCCTGATAAGTCTCGACACTCCATTTCTTCCGCCGTTTTTTTCAGCCACCTTCGGTACGGTTCTTTCACACGGGCAGAGACGCCGAAAAAAATTTCAGGAAGAGGTGCGCAAGTATATTCTATCTCCCCCCTGATTAGTCCAAATACATATCGCAGATAAACCATGTTCCGTAAATATCTTTTCAATTCATTTCCATACACAACACCGGCTCCTGCAGTTGCAGATAATATAAGAATCCCTCCGATCACTTTCTGCACAAAACACTCCCCCGCTCATCATAAATCTCTTTTACTTTCCCCGGATGTCCGTCATTTCCAAGCACAATATACCGTTCAAACATTTTTCTGCGTATCATTTCCCCCAGAACCGGCTTTCTCGCCGCCTCCTCCATATCCATGCCATGTACACTGGCTATCAGTTTGCAGCCACACTGCATCGCATATTCAATAGCATGGATATCTTCTGCCGTACCGATTTCATCCACTGCCACGACCTGAGGAGACATCGAACGAATCAGCATGATCATTCCTTCTGCTTTCGGACAGCAGTCTAGAACGTCCGTGCGCATACCGAGATTGTTTTGCACAATCCCCATATAGCATCCTCCGATTTCCGAACGTTCGTCTACTACGCCGACCGAACAGCCTTTTACATATTCATTTCCATCTGATATCTGACGAATCAAATCTCTGAGAAGTGTTGTTTTTCCACAACGCGGAGGTGAAATGATCAATGTATGGCATACTTTTTTATTTTTCGTAATATATGGAATCAATTCATCGGCACAACCTATCACTTCGTGAGCGATTCTGATATTAAGCGATGATATGTACTGAATATTTTTTACTTTCCCACGGTCGACGATCACTTTTCCTGCAACTCCCACCCTATGTCCTCCTTCCAATGTCAGAAACCCCTGCCTTAACTCATTTTCATATGCATATAAAGAGTATCTGCTCATATATTCTATCGTCTCTTTTATTTCTTCCTTTGTAACAATATGTGCTCTTTCTTTTAACGGAAGTATCTGCTCTTCACCATCGATCATAACAGTAAGCGGCTGTCCGATCCTCATTCTTATTTCCTGAAGTGCTCCGCCTTCACGCAAAATATTTTCAATAATTATACGCACCGATCTGGCTAAAACTCCTGTCACATGTGATATTTTCTTCCCTGTTTTTTCCATCTTGTCCACCTCTTTACACAATATATGTACATCTCCCGAAAATATGAATCAAAAAAGTTTTTAAAATAACAAAAAGGCAACTATCCGATGTTTCTTACGAATAGTCACCTTTGTTCTTACGTCTTTTTTTATTTTCCTACAATTTTTCCTATATAATAAAAGCCTTTGCATTCATCAAGACTCACATCCGCAAACGTACCGATCATAGATTCATCTCCGGGGAAATGTACAAGCAGATTATTGCTCAGACGACCTGTCATCAACCTCTCGTCATGCTCATTGCAAGACTCTACAAGTACTCTTTGAACTGTTCCTTCATGCCTTGAGCACATTTTTGACGAAATCGTCTGTACTTCTTCAAGAAGACGTCCGAACCGGTCTTTTACAACATCATCCGATATCTGATCTTCCATAGCAGCCGCAGGCGTTCCTGTACGCTTAGAATAGATAAATGTGAACGCACTATCATATTGAACTTTACACACAACATCCAGCGTTTCCCGGAAATCTTCTTCCGTCTCTCCGGGAAAACCTACAATAATATCCGTTGTCAGTGAAATATCCGGTATTGCCTTTCTAAGCTTTTCCACAAGTTTAAGATAATGTTCTTTTGTATAACGTCTGTTCATTTTTTCTAATATGCGCGTGCTTCCCGACTGCACAGGAAGATGTAAATGACGACAGATTTTTTTTGACTGTGCCATCACTTCGATCAGTTCATCCGAAAGATCCTTTGGATGGGATGTCATAAAACGGATTCGTTCAATTTTATCAATCTTCTCGATTTCTCGAAGAAGCTGTGCAAACGTCATCGGATGCTCCAGTGTTTTCCCATAGGAATTGACATTTTGTCCAAGCAGCATTACTTCTACAACACCGTCCTCTGCCAGGCGCTCGATTTCCCTTATGATTGCCTTCGGATCCCTGCTTCTTTCACGACCTCTTACATAAGGAACGATACAATAACTGCAGAAATTATTACATCCGAACATAATATTAACTCCTGACTTGAACGGATACTTCCTTTCACTCGGCAGATCTTCTACTATCTTGTCGGTATCTTTCCATATATCGATCACCATTTTTCCTGAATTCATCCGTGAGACGATCAGCTCAGCGAATTTATATATATTATGCGTTCCGAAAATAATATCTACAAACCGATAACTTTTTTTCAGTTTTTCCACAACCTCCGGTTCCTGCATCATACATCCGCACAGAGCGATCATCATATGAGGATTCGTTTTTTTAATCCTGCCTAACTGTCCTAAACGACCGTACACACGTTGATTTGCATTTTCCCGAACAGTACACGTATTATAAATAACAAAATCTGCTTTTTCCTCATCCGGTTCTTCTACATATCCGATCTGTTCCAAAATACCAACCAGCTTTTCCGAATCTCTCGCATTCATCTGACAACCGAATGTTGTAACGCAAAATGTAAATTCTCTTTTTTCCTCTTCCTTAAGCTTTGTTAATTTTTCTTTCGCTTTCTCTATAAAATAATATTGTCTTTCCGGCTCTGTTACCGGAATATTTCTCTCTGCATCTGCTGTTATAAATGTTTTATTTTCCATAACTTCCTCTTATTCCACTCACACAAACTGATTACTGCCTGCATCATATGTATAATCGATCATCTCTAATTTACCGATCAATTCTTGTTTATCAACCTGCATATCTTCACACAACACATCCAGCGTCGAATAATAATCTCTTAATTTTGTATTTACAACACTTAAGAGCATCACCGGATCTCTTGGCAAGCCTGCCGACATGTGATCATCTCCTTTTCCGTAATAATATAATCTACAGGTACGTCATGCACTTCCGGAACAATCTGCTCCACACATTGAAAATCAAATGCCACTCCGACTTTTATGCAATCCGCCTGCTTCAAATATGAGTCATAATATCCTCCGCCATAGCCGATTCGGTTTCCCGCTCTGTCAAACACAACTCCGGGCACGATTACAAGCAGCTTGCTTCCACACTTTGGAATTTCCCGACACCATGATTCCGGTTCCGGTATCCCATGAAATCCCGCTTTTAAATCTGCCATACTGTGAATCAGGGCAAACTTCATTTTTTGCTTTCCGGTCACTTTCGGAACCGCAGCACATTTTCCTCTTCTAAGCGATTCTTCTATAATTTCTTCCGTAGGGACTTCACTTCCGAAAGACGCATAGCAGCATACTGTGCCGGCGTCTTCATACACCTTTGAAGAAAAAAGGCGCGCCGCGATGATGCGCCCCGCCTCTGCTCTTTCTTTTTCAGACATTGCGGCACGAAGCGCCGTCATCATTTTTCTAATGTCCCTTTTTGTTTCCATATTTTTCTCCGAGATTGATCACACTTCCGTCCTTTTCTTCAATGTCGATATTATTGAGCTGACTTCTTAAATTTCTCTTCACCGAGTCCATATATTCTGTCCTTAAAATCTTCTGTTCTTTTTTCTCTGCTTCAGTCAGGCCTTCCGCTTTCGATTTTCTGTATAATTCATTGATCCTTGCTATCTTCTGTTGATCCATTATAATCCCTTTCACTTTTTATCTTCTATCCATAATAACTTCTTATTTTACAGGTCTGTATTATACACTATTTCTTTGATTACGTCCATCGCCATTTTGCGGCTTTTATCATTCCGGCCTTTTCCGTTTTGCTTTTCAACTCGAATAATTTTCTAAAAAAGCATATAATTCTTCTGCAGTTGCAATTTGCTTTCCCTGTGCAATTTCCTGGCGCACTTCTTCCGGAAGATCTGACAGAGGTATTTCGGTAAATTCATAAATCGTTTTTTTATCTTCAAGATAAACGACGACAAATCCGTGAAGTTCCTTAAGATAAAACCCCTTTTTTGCTCCGCCTTTTACTGCCTCTCCTTCGGTCGCAATACTTTCCGTTTTTCCGATGCCGTCTGCCTTTTGTACATCTTCGTTTCTTTCACTCACCTTTTCCATATACTTGTCCATCGTATAATCATATGTCATTTTATATGCAAGCGTTATAAACAAGAAAAATGCCGCGCCCGCACACAAAAAGCCGATCCTGTATTTTGAGTTCATATAATCTACCCCTTTTCTATACAGTATCAGCTTTTTTCTTTTATTTATTCACTTATTTTTTTATTCTTCGCTTGGAGGCATCAATTTCAGCGCCTGACATCCTCTCAATATCCGTGTTCCCATCGGAAGCGCCTGAATATCTTTCTCCGAAAGAGCTCCTAATTTTAAAATAAGGACTCCATAAACAATAACTGCCACGATAATTGCCAAAACAGTCGGGATAACTCTTCCTCCGATCAGACGGTGAAGTCCGAAATGAACAGCATACGTTATAACACCCATAATCGCCGAAGCGATCAACGGCTTTACAAATGTTCTTCGTATATTGATTCTGAATCCGCATACCTGACGTATTTTTCTTTGATTTAAAACACACATAATAACAGCAAATACAATGTTGCTTCCTACGAGCGCATATACATTCAATTTAAACACTGTGAGCATTAAAACAAGCGCTCCCAGATGAACGACCAATGCCGCTGCCGCGTTTTTTGCCGGAGAAGATAAATAATTCAATCCTTGCAAAACTGCATTTGTAATTGTAGACCATCCGTACAAAATAATAACTACGGAACCTAACATTAAAAGCTGCGCCGGCACTTTTCCCGCATCATTATATAGAAGCACCATAAGCGGAGATGCCAGTACAAGAAATCCAACACAGCTTGGAAGCGTTATGATCGTTGTTAAACGAAGCGTCTGATCTATCTGATAATGTGTCTTTTTCCTGTTTCTTGCCATCACAACCGTTGTCAGTGCAGGAACGATCGATGTGCTAAGGGCATAAGGTATTGACATCGGCACGTTAATAAGCGGATCATATTTTCCGGTATAAATTCCCTGAAGAGCCATATACTCACTTTCTGTAAAACCTTGCGCATCCATAATATGATTAAAAACGGTAAGATCCAATATCTGGTTGATGTTGTAAATCGCCGTGCTGAAAATAACGGGAATTGCCGTCATAACGAGAATCTTCAAAATATGAGAATAACTTTCTTTTCCTTTTGTATGATCCCTTTGAATCTGACGGCGTATTCCGCCTTTAAATATCCAAAGAACAAACAACAAGAACAAAAGTCCCGCCGCGGCTCCGATTACTGTTCCAAGCGTACCTCCCGCCGCTCCATAAGCAGGACCTAACAGCTCTTCTCCCGCCTTCTCTCCCGCACGACTTCCCATTCCGAAAAGGACGCTTGCTCCGACAATACTGACAACTGCATTGATGATCTGTTCGATAATCTGCGATACCGCTGTCGGAACCATCGTTCCCAGTCCCTGAAAATATCCTCTTAAAACAGCCATAACAGCAACGATCAAAAGCCCCGGCGACAGCACTTTAAGTGCGTAAACACTGAAAGGCGCTTTCATCATATGTTCCGAAATCGCTCCTGCTCCGAGAAAGATCGCAAGAGATATAATAATTCCTACCGAAACAGCAAATATAAGGGAACATAAAAATACGCGGAACGCATTGCGCCTCTGTCCGACAGCCATCCTTACCGACACAAGTTTTGATACTGCTGTCGGAAGACTTAATGAAGAAAGCATCAATGCAATCGCATATACTTGATAAGCATATCCGTAAAAACCGTTTCCCTCATCCCCTAATATGTTTGTCAGCGGGATACGGTACACAACTCCGATAATCTTCGTGATCACAACCGCCACAGCCAGGATCGACCCTTGAGCGATGTAATCTTCTCCCCTTGTTTTTTTTCTTTGATTTGCCTGTGTATCCCCCATAGTTGTTCTCCTTTTATCCAATGATCCCGAACCTGAAAACATTTATCTTGTAATATTCACAAGTTCCATAATCTTTTTTTGATGCATCTCCATTTCTTTTCTTTCCACTTCTTCCATATGATCGTAACCAAATAAATGAAGCATGCTGTGCGCAATTAGAAATGCATATTCCCGAAGCAGCGAATGTCCGTATTCTTCTGCCTGTTCAAACACTTTATCTACAGAGATCACAATATCCCCAAGCATCAGCTCTCCTGTATCGGGATGAAACAGTCCGGCATCTTCATCCAAATGCGAAAAATCTCCCGGTGTCTCATAATCTGCCATAGGAAATGACAAAACATCCGTTGCCCGGTCAATCTGCCGCTGCATCCGGTTTATTTCTTTAATCTCTTCATCCGTTGTAAGAAGAAGACTGACCTCTGTTTCATAAGGACATTTCACATAATCAAGCGATGTTTCGATTACAAGCTCCGCAATTTTTCTTGCATCAAACGGCAGTTTTCTGTCTGTCTCTATTTCCATAAATAAACTCACGATTTTTTCCTCCTGCCGTTTTTCCCTTTCGGATTATTCTTTTTCTCATACTCTTCGTACGCACGGACAATCTTCTGCACAAGCGGATGGCGAACAACATCTTTACTTGTCAAACTGCAAATACTTACACCTTCCAGATCTTTTACAACCTTTACCGCTACATCCAAACCTGAAACCGTTCCTGCCGGAAGATCTTTCTGCGTAGAATCTCCCGTAATGACAACTTTTGATCCAAATCCGATTCTTGTCAAAAACATCTTCATCTGAGCCGGTGTCGTATTCTGAGCCTCGTCAAGAATAATAAATGCATTGTCTAACGTTCTGCCTCGCATATATGCCAGAGGCGCAACTTCAATCAGACCTTTTTCTGAATTTTTCAAAAAACTTTCCGCTCCCATGATCTGATAAAGAGCATCATATAACGGACGCAAGTACGGATCGATCTTACTTTGAAGATCTCCCGGAAGAAATCCCAGTTTTTCTCCTGCCTCGATTGCCGGTCTTGTCAATATGATCCTGTTTACCTCATTGCGTTTAAATGCTGTAATCGCCATTGCCATTGCCAAATATGTTTTTCCTGTTCCTGCCGGACCAAGTCCGAATGTGATCATTCCTTCCCTTATAGAATCTACATATTTTTTCTGTCCGAGAGTTTTAGGCTTGATCGGTTTTCCCTGCAGAGTATGACAGATCAGATCCCGGTCAATTTCCACTATTCCCTCCTCCTGATCTTCAAAAACAAGTGAAATTGCATAATCCACATTCTGTTCCGTAATAGTATTTCCACGCCGTGATAATTCCAAAAGCTGAGTGAGAACACGATGCGTTTTTTCCGCAGCCGTATTTTCTCCTACAATCTTCATACTTCCGTCTCTTGCAATCAATGTGACATGAAATGTTCTCTCTAGTTTCTTTGCATAAGCATCAAACTGCCCAAACACGTTTGCCTCGTGCTCTGCAGGTATATCAATCATCAGTTCCGACAGACTCATCTGTTTCTTTCCTTTCGATCGTTATTATTTCTGTATCTGCCTCTTGTGTAATCCTCTCATTCAAAAAAAGAGTACCCATTGCTTTGGCAGATTTTTCATACAGATGTATTTTAACACTATTTTCTCTTATTTGAATACCTTTTTTCTGTAAATCTTTACAAAATCGCTCAAAATCTTTACTGAGAACCGCCCTCATCTCTTCCTTTGTATATATCTTTTCACGCAAGTGATAAGAACGGACGGTTTCCATCCCATATGAAAAAGGAAGATAAAAATTTTTTCCTGCTTTTACTCCGTATTCTTTTGATATAAATTCACAGCGGTTCGGTTTCATTTTTACACTTCCAAAGGAAACCCGGGTATCTTTAACTTTCACATAAAAACGATGTTTTTCTTTTTTATCATATACTTTTTCCTCATATGAAGCCGATAATTCATCTTCGTACTCCATCTGTGTATCCGCAAAAATGTCTGCATCGGCATGACAGTATTTATAGCCGATCACTTCCTTACTGTCGTTTACGATCTCCACTCGTCCGCTGACAAGAATATCTCCTTTTTTTACTGTATCACCGACATGAACTTGAGGCGTTCCTGTTCTTGTCACAATTTTTGTGATCACCCCATCTGAAGACGCGACAAGATCTACAGCGTTCTCATCTTTCTTTTTTTCTTCCTTCTCGAAAGAATCTTCATTTTCTTTAATTTGAATTTTTAGTCTGCTTCCGTCCAGTGATGCGGATACCCATACAACGTCATCATATTGCGTCCTGATCTCTTTTACGATTTTTCGGCAGTCTGCCTCTTTTTTTAGCATCCCCGCAAACACACCTTTCTCTCTTAAAAAAGACGACAACGCTTCATCCGTTCGCGTCTCATTCCCCGTAAAATGAATATCCCATATAAACATTGAATAAATCTGCAGTAAAAAAATACAGATAATAAAACCGGCAAAAAATAACTTTCGCTTCCGATTATTATAAAGAGAAAACGGAAATCCATATTTCTCTTTCACCCTTACTTTTGTATGCGTCTTTTTCGCAAAAGGTCTGATCCTTTTAAAATCTCGTACACTCATACAAAGTTCATAGCAGTGATCTTCATAGGCCAATCCCCAGATTAAAATATGGTGATAGGAACACAGATTCAAAAAACGCTCAGGAGAATATCCCTGAATCTGTATTTTTACATACCCCCGCAGATATCGCATTCCATTTTCAATCATCGGAGATTCCTCCCCTCCTGAAATTCAATCAAATTGATCGAACCGGTAATCTTCATTTCGTCATTCGTATAAAACTCTATTTCCAAACAACTTCCTTTTAACTGTATCTGTCCGTGTTTTGTTCTTATACGTACGAGAGTGTCTGTATACTCCGTGATCCCGCTGTAATTTTCAATACACACTTCCGACATTCCCAGAACTGTAACAACCGAATCTCCCATAATAACATCTTTCGGCATACTTGCAGCCGATGCCAATTTCTTTTTAATCTGTTCTTTTTCCATATAAAAAATGCCACACATACGCCTTTTATAACAAGTATATGTGCGGCACTTTCTGTCCTATTCTTCTTTATTTCCGTTGATCGGCAATCAATAATCGAGACATGCTCTCTCTGTCACAAACGGCCTTACATATGTATCGGCAACAGCTACATGAGCCGGGTGTTTTGCGTAAACAGAAATATCTTCTTCCTTCTCAAACGTACTGACTAAAGCCATATCATGAGTGCTCGATCCGAACGGACAAGCAACAAACTCAAGAGTCAAAAGTCCGGGGATTTTTCCTACAAGGGCTGTAAGATTTTCTTCCATAGCTTTTTTTAATTCTTCTTTTTTATTTTCTTCTATTTCCGGTTTGAATTTCCACATAACAATATGATGTACCATTTTTCTACCTCTTTCTTAATATTTTCCTGCTTTTTATGTATCTTGTATTTTTTTGTTCTCCATTGTTTGCAGCGCTTTCTTGAATCGTACTGTAAACAAGATCGCCGTAAACGTCACAGCCAGCAGATCTGCCGCCGGTTCTGCAAGGTAAACAGCCATCGTTTTATTTGACGAAAACAGCAGCGGCATTATGTAAATCAGTGGAAGGAGCAGAATAAACTTACGCATCACGGCAACCACAATAGACTCTACAGCTCTTCCGAGTGCATTAAACGTCATCTGACACGCCATCTGAATTCCGAAAATCAGCATAACCGCCATATAAATACGAAGCGCCGGACGGGTAAATACGATCAAATCGGCTTCTGTCGTAAACATTCCTGCAAACACCTCCGGGAAAAGCATAACCGCTCCCCATAAAATTGTCGAATAACAAAGACTTACTTTTAACAAGAGCTTAAACGCACTTTTTACACGCCCTGCATTCCCCGCTCCGTAATTATAACTGATGATCGGCTGCGCACCCTGTCCGAGGCCTTGAAGGGGAAGCAGTGCAAACTGCATAACACTTGTCAAAATCGCCATCGCGCTTACTGCCATATCTCCTCCGTAACTTTGTAAAGAAGCGTTAAAGCAAACAGAAATCACACTTTCGCTCGCCTGCATAACGAACGTCGCCGCTCCCAATGCCAGACACGGAAAAATAATTTTCGGGCGAAGGAGCAAATTTTCTTTTCGGATCTTCAGCATCGTTTTCCTTCCCATTAGGAAAGAGATTACCCAAATACAGGACAATGCCTGCGATATAATCGTGGCAAGAGCCGCTCCTTTGACACCCATTCCGAATCCAAATATAAAGATCGGATCAAGTATGATATTGGAAATCGCACCGATCAATACAGACAACATTCCCGTCTTTGCGAATCCTTGCGCTGTAATAAACGCATTCATGCCAAGTGTAAGTTCTACAAAGATCGTACCGACTGCATAAATGTTCATATAGCTGACTGCATACTCGATTGATTTTCTGCTCGCGCCAAACAGCATAAGCAGATCTCTGCTCCATATAAGCAGCACTGCTGTCAGGATTGCAGATATTATTATCTGCATTGCAAAACAGTTTCCCAATATCTTTTCGGCTGTTTCATTGTCTTTCTTTCCCATATAAATCGACACCCGCGGAGACCCGCCATAGCCGACGAGGGCCGCAAACGCCGAAACAAGCATAATCAAAGGCATACATACTCCGACTCCCGCGAGAGCGGAAACCCCTACATTTGGGATATGTCCGATATAAATCCTGTCAACAAGATTATACAGCATATTGATCATTTGCGCCGCAACTGTCGGAAGCGCCAGTTTTAAAAGCAGTTTTCCGATCGGTTCTTTTCCTAAAAACGCTTTATCCTGTTCCATTTTTTAGCTCCTGTCTTTTCCGTTATTTGTTTTTAACCATAAAGAACATTATAATTCTTAAAATTCAAGTGTCAAGCTAAAAAATATCATATACACATCTACACATCATTTCCATATGAAAACAATTACAAAAATTTAATCCCCGCTCCGTCTTTGATATGCTCCCCCTCCTCGATAAACAGTTTTATTATTTTAACTGTCTACCTAGAAGGGGACATATCACTTTCAACGAAACGGGGATTTTTTCTGCCTCTTATGTTTCACTTATGAAATCTGATTCACGATATCTTTTATAACGAATCAATTTTACCACACACATATCTTAAGATTTTCCGCAGATCTTTTATATCTACCTTATCGTCTTTTTCCACATCAGCCGCAAGCTCCTGCATCTCGTTCAATTCTATCTTCTGACATATGCTGCGCAATACTACACGAACATCTCCGATCGCGACATTTCCATCCAAGTCCACATCACCTTTTTTGTAGTCGGAAGTATCTGCCACAAAAGTGCATCCGTTTTTCTTCGCAAACTCTTCTGCATATGTACCTCTGTTTCCGTAAACCGTAACCTGCTTCAAATTCACTCCGTTAAACGCATCCGCCTCAATAGATTCAAGACTGTCCGGAAGATATAATTCTTTAATGCCTGTACAATAGTTGAATACATATGGCATAACCGTCGTAATACCTTCCTCCAGTTCTATCTTCGTAATATTTGATCTTGAATTAAATGTTGTATTATCAAGCACAACCGTTCCCGGTACTTTCACTTCTGTTTTTGCTTCCGGAATTGTCAAAAGCAACGTTTTCTCTTTGTTATATATACAGCCGTCATAGGAAGAATACTTACTGTTTCCCTCTTCCACATGAATATCTTTCAGCTTCTCGCATACAAAAGTCTCTTTCTCATCATACTTTTCCGTCTCTTTCGGAAGTGTAAAACTCTCATCTGTCCTTGCAGCAGGATAACATAAGATCTCTTTTAAATCTTTTGTAAAAAGCACCCCATCCACGGAAGCATAAGCCGTATTTTCTTCTGCCACACGAATCTCCTGTAAAGAAACCGCATTAGATACGAGCTGTGTATCGATATGAGTAACTCTTTTTGAAATATCTAATGTTTTCAGCGTACTGTTAAAAATGTCGGATGACACAGATACAATATCCAAATCATTAAATTTTTCCGGTATCTTCACCTCTGTTATTCCGTCTTTTACTCCCACTACAGCAATACCGTTTGAAAACCCGATCTGCGTATTATTTGCTCCTTCCAAACGAACCTGCACAAGATCCTGCGTTTTATGAGAACCCGAAAAATCTTTTACATCCGGAGCAAAATAGTAGTTAGGATTGGAAACTCCCCATGTAGTATCAGAATAAAACCATTTTCCATCCGCATATACGAGATTCCATGCATGACCTTGTCCGCCTGCCCAGCCGATAACATAAATTGCCGGAATACCTGCCGCATTAAGCATCGCTTTATACAGATTTGAATAACCTCCGCACACAGCCACTTTCTTCGTAAACACATCATACGGAGCAAGTCCGATATCTGTATCATTTGATCCTGCATACCGTACGTTTTTTGTAATCCAATCATAAATAAGTCTTGCTTTTTTATAATCTTCCGTCTCTCCTTTTACGATCTGATCGTCAACAAATGTTTTGATCTCCTGTGCCTGTGCATCGTTCATCGGAGCCAGAGACTGATCCCATGTTTTAAAATCATCTTTATTACAATACTTAAGCAGATCCAACGCAGCCTGATCATACTCCAAGTTTTCCTGGTTTTTCTGCTCTGCCTTTAAATCATAAACTACGGGACTGTCCTCAACTGCATATACCGGCACTGATGTAACCGCTACCGAAACTACCGCCGTAAATGCCAAAACACCTGCTTTTATCCGTCTTGCTTTTTTCATATTCTTTTTCCTCTTCTGCACATATCATTACATTGCAACATTCTTTTACAAGATATCATATTTTTTTGTGCATTTCAACATTTTTATGCTCTTTTCTTTCTGTATTTTAGGCTGTTTTTGCACCTGATCTTTTGGCATTCCTTTCTTCATCCGGCAATATATCCGATCCCTCATCTCTCTTTACAGATATTATTCAGCAATGTTTTTATATCTTTGAGCTGTTCACCGGAATACAGTTTTCTGTCAATATACATATTAGGCGACGTCCTGCACTGTTTCAGGCAATTTCGTGTCCGCAATTCAAATCGTCCATCAGATGAAATCCCGTCTTTTTTGATTCCCAGCTCTCGTCTGAGATTTTGAAGGATCGTCATTCCATCTTTCTTTCCGCACCTCTCGCCTGTGCATGCAATAATTTCATGAGCCTGCTTCGCCTCTTTTATACTCGGATACATTTTGATTAAACAATTTAAAAATTTATCCGTAATTTCTGTCGTCTCTATAACCCGCACCTTCAATTCCGGCGTAATGCACCCCTCTGCTTCCTGAAGCTCACGCAACAATGCAATAACCATCTCCTGACTGCTCTTATCCCGTTGTTTCCCATAGTAGGCAAAAATTTCTTCTATTTGTTCCGACATTTTCTTCCTCACCTCGTATTATAAAGTAGTAGTATTTATAGACCCTCTCCAAGGTCTGTATGCTATTTCCATCATAACCATTCTTTACCTTTTCTACAGGTATGGTTATGATATATAAGATGCTGTGGACTGGTGTTTCCTCTCTACCACTTTGATGGTTTCAGAAAGTGTCCAGCCACAGTCTCTTTGCTTGATTGTTAATCAGTTAGATACCGCATGACGGTTTATTTAGAACGAGTTCACAACTGCGAAGAGCAACTGTGGTTCTAAAACAGTGTCAAATATATTCAAAGGAGATTTGCCATGATTTATATTGGTATTGATGTTGCAAAAGACAAACACGATTGTTTTATCACAAACTCAGAAGGAGAAGTGCTTTTTAACGCATTTACTATTCCAAACAATGCGGATGGTTTCCATGACCTCTTTCAAAAGATTTCTTCCTTAACAAATGATTTTTCTAACGTAAAAGTAGGACTGGAAGCTACCGGACACTACAATTACAATCTGTTAGGTTTTCTCATTGATAAAGGTCTCCCCACCTTTGTCATCAACCCTTTGCATACCAATCTGTTTCGTAAAAGTCTTAGCCTTAGACAGACAAAAACCGATAAAGTGGATGCCCATACGATTGCTCTTATGATGATGTCTGGAGTAAACTTACAGTCCTACTCAAACACATCTTATCACAACGAAGAGCTTAAGTCATTAACCAGATACAGGTTTGATAAAGTACAAGAACGAGCAAAACTGAAAACTTCTATCTCACGCCTTGTTAACATCCTTTTCCCTGAACTGGAAAAACTTGTTCCTAGTCTTCACATGGTTTCTATATACGCACTCTTAGCCGAGTTTCCTTCTTCTGCTCAGATTGCTTCATGCCATCTGACTCGCCTCACAAATCTGCTGGCGAATGCTTCTAAGGGACACTACAATAAGGAAAAAGCCATAGAAATCCGAAATGCCGCCAAACATTCCATCGGTTCAAATATGCCTGCAAAATCTCTTGAACTAAAGCACACAATTCGGCTTATTCAGGAATTAACTTCTGAGATTGATGAAATAGAATGCTTCATTAAATCCATTATGGACGAAATCCGCTCTCCAATTCTTTCCATCCCCGGTATCAATTACCGAATGGGTGCGATGATCATTGCTGAGATTGGCGACTTCAACCGTTTTAGTTCCCCTGACAAGATACTTGCCTATGCAGGACTTTCTCCCTCTACTTACCAATCAGGTCAGCTTGACGGCTGTTATTCTCACATGGAAAAGCGTGGTTCCCGTTACCTCCGCTATGCGCTGTTTAATG
>OFMK01000187.1_pt1 | contig 72794 bp, 60 predicted proteins | sample 1541781 | NCBI WGS metagenome assembly OFMK01 (sample SAMN04209250, study PRJEB22552) | human gut metagenome | biome: gut; material: feces | host: Homo sapiens | place: USA: Oklahoma
CAAGAAAAACGATTTGTTTTTGTCAAAATCCTTGCAATCATTATACCAGAAAATGTGGCAAAAGTCAGTAAAATCAAGTGTTTTCAGTTTGCTCAGCAGACACTAATTCACTACAAATATCACTATGATAAAACCTAACACTAAAATTGTCCCTATCATTGCCAACACATTCAGTATTTGATTGGCTTGCTTCGGAAATATTTTAAAAACTGACAATGCAATGAAAATTCCTATGATACCTCCAACCGTATTATGAATCAAATCCGTAATATCTGTTGCCCCGATTGCAAAAATATACTGTAAAACTTCATATAATAAGCTAATACCCGCTATCGGTGATACTTTTTTCCAAAACGACCAATTTTTCCATAAAATTGTAATATAAACGCCTACCGGAATAAACACAATCGCATTATCTATCATTTCTCCAAAATCAATCTTTCCATTTACAATCACAGATTGTCCATATGGAATCAAATTAATGTTACGAATATGTGGTAAATCTCCTATAAAAACCTGCATTTTAAATAAAATAATCCATGTTAAAATGACAAGATAAACTGCAAATAAAATTTTGGTAAGTTTCTGTTCCTTTTTCATAAATGCTATTCCTCCCTGCTTCGGATAATCATAGCACTCAATTTTTAAAATAAAGAACAAAAACATTTAAGGTTTTATTATTTTCCACCGTCCGTCTTTTTCCTGCAAACAGCGGCTGCTCTTTTTCCACTATTCTTAAATGCAAATATCCATGTAGCTATAGTCATAACAACACTTCCTGCTCCCGTAATAATCCACATGCACAGCTCCTCCAGATTAAGCTGTTTTGAAAAGTCTGCATTCTGCTATATTATTCTTCTGCCTGTTTCACTTTGCAACGTTTCATATAACATGCAATCCCATATTTTAAAATTTTATCCACTCCGTTCTCCCTGAGTTCTTCATCATATTTCTTTTCCTCTATCTGTTGTAATGCCCGTTCACACGCCTTATCAAGATTTCCGTCATTGGCATACTTGACTTCGATAAGAATAACCGTTTCACTATTTTCAGTTTCAACGAGAATATCGCTGTATCCTTCGCCGCTTTCCTGATTGGACGATACGTACCATTCTTCCTTCACGCCCAGGATTCCGAGCAGTATCCCATGATAAAAGTTCTCCTTACTTGCTTTTCTCACAAACGTATCCCTGATACTGATGGTCTTTTTCAAGTAGCTTTCAAAAATTTCCCCTACCTTCGTTTCCTCACCGTTTTTCAGGGCATCACAAAATCGGCTTAATGTATCGCCGTCCTTTGCAACGCTCTCTTTAAAGTATTCCATTATCTGTGTTTCAAAAATATCCCGTATTTCCAGATTAGGTATCGCAAGTTTATACCTTTTTGCATCAACCCTTCCATGCTGTGTTAAATATCCCGTCATAAACAAAAGACTCCAGACGTTCTCTAACGACTGATACATTTCCGGATAGACAAGCTCCTGATGAATCTCTTTTATGATTTCTTCTCCGGCAAGCAAAGTTTCAATCTCACGCTTTGTTTTAAAATTACCGGACATTTGAATGAACTTCTTGACAGCGTCATTACTGCTGGTGTTAATCCAATAATTTTCCGGAAAAGAATCCCCATGGTCTTTTAATTTATCACAGTAATTCAATACATCCCAGGGACAGTACACTTCTACGCCGCCAAACTGATACCCGTCATACCAGTTCTTGACTTCTTCATAATAATCCTCGATTTCATAATACTTCAGCATTTCTCTTACTTCCATATCTGTAAAACCGAAATATTCATCATACCGTTCATCTGTAATGGACAATACTTTCAGATTATTAAGCCCTGTAAAGATACTTTCTTTTGAAATACGCATGCATCCTGTCATCACTGCGAATTTCAGGCTGTCATTTGTTTTCAATGCCTGTTCCAATAAACTGCGGATTAAAAAAATCATCTGATTATAATACCCATTTTCAAATGCTTTTGCTAATGGAACATCATACTCATCAATCAAAAGAACTACTTTTGCTCCATAATGTTTTTCCAATAATTCTGATAATATTTTCAATCCACCACAAAATGCAGCCTCACTCATATTATTACTCAAAAGTTCCTTATATTCTAACTTGTCATAATCACTTAAGGCATCACTCCCCAAAAGAAACTGAACATTACGGGCTACTTTTTTCATGATTCGAACTGCAAAATCAAATGCATCCTCATAAGTAGCGGCATTGATTCCTTTCAGGGAAATAGAAATAACCGGATATTTCCCCATATACTCTTCACACAGTTTTGTATCTTTTGAAATTTCTAATCCCTCAAAGATACTTTGGTCTCTCTCTATGGAAAAAAAGTGTTCCAGCATACTCATATTTAAGGTTTTCCCAAAGCGTCTTGGTCTGGTAAAAAGATTCACCATTCCACCGTTACGGATTAGTTCTGAAATCAGCCCCGTCTTATCCACATAATAATAGTTATCGTTAATAATCTGCTCAAAATTTTCCAATCCCACCGGAAGGCGTTTTCTTTCTTTAACCATGTCATCCACACTCCTTCTCTATTGGTTATAGTATAACAAAGATATTCACAAAAACCTATACCTAACTTTCCCGTTTTTCTCTCTTCTTCGGACACTCCTAGATTTACGACAAGATAGACGCCTGCCGGAGTTTTTCCTGTACCCTACCTCTAATAAAATTCTTCTTGACTGAAAAGGAACTGGGAAAAGAATCACTTTACTTAAAGCATAACTCCCAGCAACAGACAAGAGGACTTGCAAGGTTTCTTGACCTCAAGTCCTCTACTGTATCATGGTGCTGTTGACTGTATCCGTTCCGTCAAGAACTGCCCTACGGCGTATCGGCTACGTCTTGTTCCTTGCCCTCACTACATTTCTCTCAACTTTTTAGAAACTATAAAATTACAAAAAAATGCTACTGCTACAATAATAAAGCAAATGATTATACACCATGCAGGTACTCTCATATCCAATTGTACTCGTAACAAAATCGTGATTGCTAAAAATACAGCTCCCACAATTTGTATAAAATATAATATCTTTTTTTGAAGTGTCTGTAAATGCTTCTTGCCTTTTATTCTTTCAGATTTCCATATTCCATAATTTACTTGAATATCATTTACATCTTCATCCGATAGAAGTTTATCCATACTGACACTTAGTTCTAATGCCAGTTTTTTTGCCGTAATCAAGTCTGGACATCTTGAACCATTTTCCCAACGACACACCGTCTGCCTTGAAACATATAGCTTATCTGCAAGTTGTTGCTGCGTTAGGTTTTGTTCTTCCCTGAGTTTTTTGATATTATTACTGAACGCCATACTCATACCTTCCTTTCATTCACATTCTTCATACACATTATATAGCGGTAGAATAAAAATAAAAGTACCAGTATGTATTTCCTTTGTTGACATTTTGGTAACATCAGTAATAGCCTTCTTACTTCATTTGAACTTTCCATTATGCAGACAGACTGGGGGATACTTTTTCCTATTTATCTTTTAATAAAGAAATTGAAATGCTTGCCAGACCAATTCCTAACATAATGAATGCTGTATTTGTTTCCAATTCACCTAAAACAGATAATACTGTTACAGCTATCCCCATCGCAATTCCAATACCTTTAAGTGCTATATCAATAATCTCGTCTCCTTTGTTTTTGCTGATATTTTCTTTGACTTCTGTCTTTACCTGCATTAAATCATCAACAGAAACATCCAAAATCTCTGCCAATTCAGGAATTGAATTTATATCAGGGAAAGACAAATTTCTTTCCCATTTAGAAACTGCTTTATCTGTTACACCCATTTTTTCTGCAAGTTCTAACTGAGTCATTCCCTTCTCTTTTCTTAATGATGAAATCATCATACCAAGCGTCTGTTTCTTCATCTGCCCGCTCCTCCTTGTTTTTGATGATTGCATCGTATCACATCCCTTCAAATTTGTTCAACCAACTATCAGTTTAGTTAACGTAACCATTAGTTTACCTACTATTTCTCCTAAATAAACGGAAGAGATAGTCTTATCTCCACAAATGGGATAATCCTATCTCTTTCGTTATTCGCACTGCCTATTTCTGCACAATATTTATATCTACTCGAAAATGTTGATTTTACGCTGTTTTTCGCTATCTATCTTCTGATTTACTCCATTTTTACTCCAATTTTAAACCAATATTTTCAGTTTGGCTACTTCTTCTTTTTTCTTTTCTTCTGAAACATGCGTGTATAAATCAGTTGTCATTACCAATGTGGAGTGACCTAAGAGTTTCTGCACTACCTGTTGGTCTATAACGAGATATGGAAAGAGAGGGTTTTTCAGATGAATACAATCGCAGAACAGATTAAATTTGCCATGAGAGCAAAAAATAAAAAACAGGTGGATATAGTCAAAGATACAGGTATCAGCAAAGGGGCGTTCAGTTCCTATCTTTCGGGACAATACAATCCAAAAGCCGATAAAATGGAATTGATTGCCGACTCCTTAGACAGACGAAAACGGATAAAGTAGATGCCCGCACGATTGCTTCTATGTTGATGTCTGATGTGAACTTAAAGTCCTACTCAGACACATCTTACCACAACGAAGAGTTAAAGTCATTAACTCGTTATCGTTTTGATAAAGTCAAAGAACGGGCAAAGTTAAAATCATCCATTTCAAGACTTGTCTGTATTTTATTCCCTGAATTAGAAAAGCTAGTGCCAACACTTCATATGGCATCTGTTTATGCAATGCTTTCTGAATTTCCGGGTTCAAAGCAAGTAGCAAATGCACATCTTACCAGACTTACAAACCTTCTTTCAGAAGCTTCTAAAGGTCGATACGGTAAAAGTACCGCCATTACTTTCAGAGAAGTGGCTAGAAATTCAATCGGTTCAAATATACCTGCAAAATCACTTGAATTAAAGCACACAATAAAACTTATTCATGAACTCGATTCAGAGATTGATGAAATCGAAAATGAAATAAAAATCATTATGGATGAAATCAATTCTCCGATTCTTAGCATCCCAGGAATAAACTATCGTATGGGTGCCATGATAATTGCAGAGATTGGCGATTTTAACCGTTTTGATTCATCTGATAAAATACTCGCTTACGCTGGTTTTTCGCCTTCTACATACCAATCCGGTCAACTGGATGGCGCATATGCACATATGGAAAAGCGAGGTTCACGTTATCTTAGATATGCACTATATAATGCAGCCAAATATGTCTGTCACTGGGACCCAACCTTTGCTGAATATCTTGCAAAGAAAAGAGCTGAAGGTAAACACTACAACGTAGCTATTTCACATGCAGTCAAAAAGCTGGTACGAGTTATCTATCATTTAGAAAAAACAAACCAACAATACATCAAAGCAGCTTAAATCTTTCTAACTCAATACTCCCTTTTGAGCACCAATAACGATGCTCTGTTTGTCATGCAGTTTTCAATGTTCAAATATATCTAAAATGTATTTCTGCACTTTATTCAAAAAATATCATTTTCAGACTTGACTTTTAATAGTTAGTCTTTCAAGCACATGTAATATTTCTAATAATTTTCTTCTTTTAATATGTTTATATATTCCAATGCCACCAATAACTAGAACAAGAATAAAAATCAATCCCCCTGTTACTCCTGTCACTTTTATATCTAGCAATGCCACTATCGAAATCATTAATGCTGCCATGCCAATGTTAAAATCCAACAAATTACTATCTAAATAAGATTGACATGCTATTTTATACTCTTCCAAAATCTCTTTTTCATTATTATATTTCCTTGTTGCTAAAACAAGTTTATGTTCCAAACATCTATAAAACGAACTACTCTGATTATCTTTATAGCATTTCTCTGCCTGTTTATATATATCCATTAGTTCGTCAATTCTTTTACTTTGTATCATAAAATATATTTTCTCAATCATTTCCTAACACTCCTTTTAAAAATAACGCAGACAATATCTCTACTATCTGCGTCATTTCTTTCATGTCTTCTTGAAATATTTACTCCATTTTCTTTCAATCTTTACTCCAATTTTACTCCATTTTAAAAATCTGTTACGATATTTTGCGGTATTCTACGATACCTTTTCTTTGAAGAAAAATGTCCGTAAACCTTGATTTCAAGCGAACTTTTCAATATTTCCAAGTACTTTATTCTGTTGTGAGAATTTTTTCTCAATTATTTCATTACAATGTTTATGATTCTGCCCGGTACGTAAATCTCTTTTACAATTGTACCTGTCAATTTTTCTGCGATTGCTTCTTTTCCTGCTGCAATGGCATCTTCTTTAGAGATGTCTGCAGGGATTGTGATGATAGCTCTTGTTTTTCCGTTAATCTGAACAGCTACTTCTTTCTCATCATCTTTCATTTTCTCTTTGTCGTATGTCGGCCATCCTGCATTGAATACAGTTCCTTCATGACCTAACTGCTGCCATAATTCTTCTGCCATATGTGGTGCAAACGGTGCAAGAAGTACCGCGAGTGTGCTTAATGTTTCTTTGTCGATTCCGCCTTCTTTTTTCGCGATTTCGATTAATTTGTTATTGTACTCCATGAATCCGGAGATTACCGTATTCAAACTGAAACTTTCGAGACGTGTTGTGATGTCGTATACCATTTTGTTGCGAACTTTCACCATCTCTTTCGTTGCTTCAATCTCTTTCTCTTTATTATCCATCACGAGATTCCATACACGATTTAAGAAACGATATACACCGTCGATTCCGCGGTCATCCCATTCTGCGTCTAATTCTGGCGGACCTACGAATAATTCATACATTCTTAAGGAATCGCATCCGTAATCTCTTACGAGGTCATCCGGAGAAACAACGTTTCCTTTGGACTTACTCATCTTGATACCGTTTTTACCGGTAATCATACCCTGGTTGAACAATTTCTTAAACGGCTCATCGAAGTCGATTGCTCCGATATCATATAAGAATTTTGTGTAGAAACGTGAGTATAATAAGTGAAGAACGGCATGTTCTACACCGCCGATATACATATCTACCGGAAGCATTTCGTCTGCTTTTTCTTTGGATACAAGTTCTTCTGAGTTATGGCTGTCCACATAACGTAAGAAATACCATGAAGAACCTGCCCACTGCGGCATTGTATTTGTCTCGCGTTTTGCAGGTTTTCCGCAGACCGGACATGTTGTGTTTACCCAGCTTTCGATTCCTGCAAGCGGAGATTCTCCTGTTCCTGTCGGCTCATAAGAATCTACATCCGGTAGTGTGAGTGGAAGCTGGTCTTCCGGTACTGGAACGGCTCCACAATCCGGGCAGTGTACGATTGGAATCGGCTCTCCCCAATAACGCTGACGCGAGAATACCCAGTCACGTAATTTGTAGTTTACAGTCGCGCGTCCGATACCACGTTCTTCGATGATATGTGGCGCTTCTTTTTTGAGAACTGCAGATTCCATTCCGTTCCATTCTCCGGAATTAATCATCGTTCCTGATGCTTCTGTGTAAGCCTCTGTCATGTTTTCGATTTCTTTTCCGTCTTTTGCGATTACCTGAACGATTGGAATATTGAATTTTGTCGCAAATTCAAAGTCGCGGTCATCGTGAGCCGGTACGCACATGATAGCTCCTGTACCATAATCAGCCAATACATAATCCGATAACCAGATTGGTGTCTTCGCTCCGTTTAACGGATTGATTGCGTAAGAACCTGTGAATACACCTGTCTTTTCTTTATCCTGAAGTCTGTCTACATTAGACTTCATGGAAGCATCGTTGATATATTTTTCTACCGCTTCTCTTGTCTCGTCTGTCGCTAATTTTGCTGCGAGCGCGTGCTCCGGAGCAAGTACCATGAATGTTGCACCGTAGAGCGTATCCGGTCTTGTCGTGTAGACTGTGATTTTTTCATCCATTCCCTCTACCGGGAAATCTACCTCTGCGCCGTAGGATTTTCCAATCCATTCAGCCTGCATTTTCTTAACTTTCTCCGGCCAGTCTAATTTATCAAGGTCGTTTAAGAGACGGTCAGCGTATTTTGTGATGCGGAGCATCCACTGACGTAAGTTTTTCTTTGTTACTTCTGTTCCACAACGCTCGCATTTTCCGTTAACAACTTCCTCGTTTGCAAGCCCGGTCTTACATGACGGACACCAGTTAATCGGGAATTCTTTCTCGTAAGCAAGACCTTCCTTGAACATTTTTACGAAAATCCACTGTGTCCATTTGTAGAACTCAGGGTCTGTTGTGTTAACTTCCATATCCCAATCGTAAAGAGCTGCGATTTCGTTAATCTGTCGTTTGATATTTTTTACGTTTTCCGCTGTTGAAATAGATGGGTGCACACCCATTTTAATCGCGTAGTTTTCTGCCGGAAGGCCAAACGCATCCCATCCCATCGGATGTACGATATAGTATTTCTGTAATAATTTGTAACGGCTCCATACGTCAGAAATTACATATCCTCTCCAGTGACCTACGTGAAGTCCGTTTCCTGACGGATATGGGAACATATCCAGACAGTAATATTTCTCTCTTTTTCCATTCTCATCTTCTTTAACATTTACCGGGTTCTTTTCCCAGTTCTCACGCCATTTTTTCTCAATGGCCTTGTGATTGTAAGGTGTTGCCATGATTTTTCTCCTCTCTGATTTGTAATTCGCAAAAGAATGTGCATCGCACATTCTTCTCGCGCGAACGGTTCACGAAGTGATAATTTCATCTCCGCGAGCTGCGCATCTTGCACGAAGTGCTTTCTTTTTGAATTGCAGGATTCTGAAAGAATTCTCTGTAATTCAAAAAAACCTTCTCATCTCTAATCAAGAGACGAAAAGGCTTATATTTTCGCGGTACCACTCTTATTCATTCCGCATTCTGCGAAATGCACTCATTGCTTCTATAACGGGAAGTCCCGCTTCTGCCTATGTTACTTGACGAGGTGCTTTCGAGTCTAGTAACAAGGCACAACTCATCGGCTTGGCGAGGTTCTTTCGAACCTAGCGATGTAGTTGTTTCCATCCCTATTACTTGACGAGGTAGTTTCCTCGCAAATATGCTTCAACAAAAGAACTCCGAGGCGAGTTGGGAGTTTACGCTGCTGCCTTCCACCACCCGGCAGCTCTCTGTAAACGATAGGCTCTTACTACTCCTCATCTATGTCGTTGATTTATTTAATTGATAAAAATTAATTCTATAATAGAATACCATATTTAAAGGATTTGTCAAGGCGCAGTATTTACAGTTTCTTCATCATCCAATAGGTATCCGCATACGTTCCGTCTCTATATTTTGTGCTGTCCGGAAATGTACCATATATTTGAAATCCCATGCCCTTGTAGAGCCGGATGGCACGTTCATTCCTCGCAATAACATGCAATTCCATCTGCTCAAATCCATGTTCTTTTGCAATCTCACATAACCGTCTTATGAGAATTTTCCCGATTCCCATGCCCGTATACTTCTGAAAAAGTGCAATGCCTAACGTTGCCCGATGCCGTTCTCTTTTCAAATCATTCCCCGAAAAGCTGCAGTTTCCAATAAATTTTCCATCCAGAAAAGCAAGTAACATCACACTATTTTTTGACACGTTTGTCCTGCGGATAAATTCTTTTTCCTCTTCTAAAGTAAGAAGAACCTCTTCCGGCTCTTTCGAAAGATACGGTGTCTCACCACACGTTGTTTTTAAATAATCAATCAGCAGCGCGGCATCTTCCTGTGCCGGACAACGTAATAGCAATTCTTTCCCGTCTAAATCATATCGTTCCCGCCCAACCAGCATCGAAAACTCCTCCTTAGTTCTTCTTCATCACATAATTTGTCAAATAAATTCCGCCACGTTCTACCTGTTGTTCCTTTACAACCCGATATCCGCGTTTTTCAAAAAAAGGCCTTGCGGTAATCGAAGCATGTGTCACAAACGGACGCTCTCTTTTCTTTTCCAATGCGTCACAAATTCTGGTTGCAACGCCTTGTCCTTGATATGCTTTATGGACATATAGCCGGTCCAGATATCCGGTTTCATCCATATCGCCAAACCCTATCAGCTCTTCCCCTTTTACCGCTACAACTGTATCATGTTCCAGAAAAGACCGGTTCCATTTTCCCAAATCTACGGTTCCTGTCGCCCAGACACTTAACTGTTCTTCCGTATAATCTTTTGCATTGACCGTATGGACAGTCTCATAAAAAAGCTGCGACATCTTCTCACAATCTTCCGGCTGATAACTTCGCAAGTAAATAGAATTTTGTCGCTTTATCATTTTGTTTCTTTTACCTCCCATACGTCTGTATCGTTATCACACCGCTGCAAATTTGGGCATTCTCCATACACTAAACTATAGATTGGCGGTTGCTTCTCATATTTTTTTATCGCCTCGCCCAGTTTTTTCAGCATCTTTTCTCCATCTTTTGGAAGTTTTCCACGCACGCGGAACTCGACAAAATCATGAAATCCATCGTATACTATCGGAATTTCATTTTCTGTAAGCAATCGAACCAATTCGTATTCTTCTTTCATGCACTCCACTTCATCTGCCTGGATAAAATTTCCCACTTCCACCTCCCGGTAAAGAGGTACTTCCTTATGTAAAAACATGGAAAAATTCACTACATGTGCAGGACGGGTCTTTCGGAAAAATTCAGACAGCGCCCGGGCATTTTCCATCCCCCGGCCTTTTCCGGCAACCCCTGTCATGATATGCGCATCGTAAATCAATCTTGCTCTCTGAAGTCGTTGAACCGCCTCATATGCCTGTGTGAGATTGTGGTCCTTATTCATAAAAGTAAGCACATCATCCAGTCCGCTTTCAATTCCAAGATACAAATGCCGCACTTTGTGTTCCGAAAGCATCTGAAGTTCCTCTTCCGTCTTTCTCAAAATTCCTGTCACTGTCGCATCCATATTTATCATTTCCACTTCCGGGAAATAAGCTTCTATCATTTCAAGAATCTTCATCAAGTGTCCCATCGGTAGGTCAAACGCATTTCCGTCACCCAGAAAAATTTTCTTCGGTTTTCCATGACAGCTTTTCACACGCTTTAACTCCGCTTCCACCTGTTCAAGAGGAAGCACCCTGTATTTCAAGTGCCGAAACAGATTGCAGAATTTGCATGCATTGTAAGAACATCCCACCATCACCGGCAGCATGAACGCCGACCGCTCCATTGGAGCCCGGCAAATCTGACCTTCATAATTCATACATACCATCTCCGTTCTTTTAAAAAATTATGAACTCCATATACTTGATTTTACATCATATACGGATACGGATTCAATACTTGTCTTTTGCAAATATGAGATAATTTCATCCCTTTTCCCTGAAACGTAGTATCCTTTCGTCTGCAATTTCGTCAATGTTTTCGCATCTTCATAACACTCCTTCATCTGCTCTTTTCCTCCTGAAAAAATCGTTGTATGATATGGAAGCTGTAACGGCTCCCATATTTCGGAATGCTCCACAAGATTCTTTAGCTGCTTTACATAGATATCTAATAGTTCTTCCGCCGTCACAGTTTCCCTGTCGTCAGAATTTTCGATAATCTGATTCCTCTCCAGACTCAATCCTCCTTGAAATTCCGGCTGATTCGGATGATATACCTCAATCCAATCCAACCGAACATCTTCTTTCAGAAGTTCTTCAACATCCCTGACTTCCTTATCCCAGATTTCAAGACTGACTTCTGCCGATTCCGGAAGCTCCCAAAGTTCTGTAAGCAATTGGTTCACATCGCTTTCCGTACTCTGATAGGTGAATTTCCCCAAATCAGTCACTAGCAGCCTTTCCGTATCTCTCCAGTTTTCATATTTTCCTCTAGAAATATCTACCCATACATTTTCTAAACCGAAAATATGTCTCTCCAGATGATGGTTCACCTCTAAGGCAAGTTCATATCTGGCAAATCCTTTTTTCTTCACATCTACGGAACTCACTTCGATATACGGGCTTATTGTTTCATAATAATCCCGCAATACCGGAAGTAATGTTTCTTCTTTCTGCAGTTTTTCCGGATTCAAATACGCCGCATTCATCGCCGGACTTATGAGTAAAAATAGAGCCGCGACAATCAGCACAATCAAAAGGACTGTCCCTACCGTAATTTTTCGAATTTTCTTTTTGATATACTTGTCTACCTTTTTTTCAAAATCATCCTGCTCCGGCACATCTTCCATCAATAGCGCAAGCTCCCTGTCCAGTTCTTCTTCCTGCATTCCCTTTCCTTTTCTATCTTCCATCACGATTCCTCCTTCATCATCTCTATCAGCTTCTGCTTTGCCCTCGAACGAATTTTCCTGACATTTTCCCTCGTAATCCCATGTGCTTTCGCAATCTGTTCATCGTCCATATGAAAGTAAATACTTTCAATTAGAATCTCCTTTGATTTTAAAGGCAACCTCTGAATCGCAAGAAATAGCTGTTTCCGCTCCTCTTCCTGAATCAGTTTCTCCGGAATCCCCTCCTCACCGCTTGCCTCATTCAGAATCGGATTCTCATCACCTGTCAGAATTTCCCGCTTTCGCTTCCGCAACATACTGATAAATTCATGTTTTAAAACTGTCGTAAGCCAACATTTCAAACTTCCGGTTCCTTCATAAGAAAGGAAAGCTTTTACAAAAGTCTCCTGCAGAAGGTCCTCCGCGTCCTGAACGTTCTTGGTAAGAGAAAGGGCATATAGAAACATTGGTTTGTAATAGAATTCGTATATTTGCTTCCACTTGTCCTGTTCCATATGCACCCCTCCTCTTTTGCTTCTTTACTAATAAAACGCTTTTGGCAGGAATCTGTGACATTGGGGACGTAGTATTTTTTGATTTTACTACGTCCCCAATTAAAAAACACCCTGTCCCTTTTTGACTTTTGCCCTGTCCCTAATCGTTTTTACTAAAACTTTCATTACCATTTTGGTATGTTTTTATTGTAAGGGACACCCCTTACATCATTTGGGGACACACTTGTCTTTCATTAGGGACGTAACTCTTTGGCAATTTACTACGTCCCCTATATATTTTCAGTTCGTATCGTTTCAATAATATTCTGTTTTTTTGTTTTTCTTACCGCGTATCCCATCATAAGGAAAATAATTAGGAACACAAATACTGTCGCAATCCCCATCTCCTGCCATGGCAGTTCATAAGGAACTACGAGGATTCCTACGAAGAGTCTGTGGAAAAGATACGACAGCAGAACTCCCACCGGAAGTCCAAGCGTCAGGGCTTTGACACCATACAGAACGCTTTCGTAACGAATCATCCTGCGGAATTCTTTTTCTGTCATTCCTACAGATTTCAGAATCGCAAATTCCCGGCTTCTCAGCATCATATTCGTCGTGATTGTGTTAAACACATTCGTAATGCCAATGACTGATATAACCGCGATGAATCCATACACAAAGATAGAAATAATCAGAACCAGCCCTTTGCTTTCTCTTGCAGCCGCCTCAAAATCCTGGATATTCCATTTGATATCTTCGTCAATCTTTTCAATCTCCTCCGTCAACTTTTCGGTGTCTTCCGCATCTATCCGCATTCCGTCATAAGCATATTTGTACTGGTTCATCATTTTATCGGAAAGAATGACGCGGATAGCTCCATACTGCATATTTTCAGCTACTCCGAACGGCATTTCTTCCACTCGTTTTACAATCTCGATTCCTTCCGGCTCTGTTTCCTGCCAGTTCTCATCTCTTGCCTCTTGAAAACGAAGCGTATCTCCTTCTTTCAATTTTAAATAGTGATATTGTTCCCTTACCGGATTACCTTTTTCATCTACCGATTCATACAAAGCCGTATCCATGACTATCGCTTTATTCTCTGCTTCTTCATAAGACAACCCGATTTCTTTCAGATATTCCCGATACTGTTCATCCGGAACCGAATAGAAATTGACGTTAATCATCTCCGCAATTTGTTCTTCGTCTACCTCCGGGTTTACCGTCTTCTCGATTTCCATCGTCCGCTCTGAAAAAGCATCCGGTTCTATAAATCCTATCGTACTTTTCAAAATGGTGGATTGTTTGATTCCACCCAGTTTCTGTACCTTCCGATATGCCTCGTATTTTAATTCGTCCAGCCTCCGGTAGTCTTCCTCTGTCCATTCTCCGGCCGACAATTCTTCCGACTGAATCTCTTCCACATAGACCATCAGGTTATAATTCATTTCTTCTACCCGCAAGTCCTGAAGCAAAAATGCGTACTTCATCATAGAACTGATAGACACAAACAGCACAACGCTTAGAAAAATGGAAAATACGGTCGTTCGATATTTCTTCCGGCTTCTCTTCAGGTTCTTATCGGCAATTTCCCCTTCAATTCCGAGTATCTTCCGGATTACTTTTGGAGTACGGAGTTTCTTTCCGGATATCTTCACATCTTTCGTCTCCCGCATGGCGTCAATCGGCGTAATCTTCGCCGCTTTCCTTGCCGGAATAATGGCGGATAAGAAAATCGTAAGGGTAGCAATCAGCACCGCCGCAACGATTGCCAATATGGAAATGTGCAGCTGCAAGTTATACTCATTCCCAAGACCGATATCATTTAATATCCACATCACAACGGATAAGGCAATCCAGATTGCCACAATTCCACACAATACTCCGAGCGGAACTGCAACGATTCCTAGAAAAATCCCTTCAAACATCACGTTCTTACGTATTTGTTTCGAGGTTGCCCCGATGCTCGCCAGCATTCCATACTGGCGGATTCTCTCTGTGATAGAGATATCAAAGCTATTTTTAATCACGAATACAGAAGTAAGAATAATAATCAGAAGCACGACCGCCGCCAATTTATAAAGGCTCGACATCGTATGTTCCGACCTTGTGACGCCCTGATAGGTCAGCAACGTATTGTTCGTGATAATCTGTTGCTCGTCATAGCCCCGCTCTTTTATCAATTCTTCCGAAAACGTATACGCATCCTTCGGCTGCTTCATCCGAATGAAAAGTTCACTTTCTTCCCCGACAACATCATGCATCAGCTTTGTGATGACCGTATACCCACTACTACCGTACTCTCCTGCTGAAAATTGAAAACTTGCCGGCATGCTGAATCCACAAATAGTATATGTCTGATTCACACCGTCCACACAGAGTTCCACTTCCTGCCCAAGACGATAGTCTATCCCGTAAATTCCAACCAGATTCATCGGAAATACCACTTCATGTTCGTTCTTCGGAAGTTCTCCCTCTGTCAAAAATTGTCCGGTATTATGAAGACTTTCTTCATCCAACGCTTTCAAGCGAATTATCGGCTTTTCGCCCTCCTCTTCCACTGAATCCTCTATCTCCGGCACCGTAATATCTCCAACTTTTTGTCCCATCGTAACTTTTTCTATCTTTTCATTTTTTAGAAAATATTTCTGTTCCTCCTTCGGCACATCCGCAATCATCAAATGATAATTTCCTGCCCGTTTCTTAGCATACTCGACCATAGAGCCTTGCATACTGGAAATAAACGTCGTAATCGCCGTAACAAGGGCAACGGAAAGCATAATTCCTAAAATAGTCACCAGCGTCCATTTTTTATTCTGCTTCAAATTCTTGATTGTGAGTTCATTTAAAATATTCATAAACTACCTCACTTTCTCATCGGAAATGATTTTTCCGTCTTCAATCGTCAGAATCCGGTCTGCTTCCAACGCCACGTTTTCATCATGGGTAATCAGAATGACCGTCTGGTTATATTTTCGGTTGGACATTTTCAGCAAATCTATGATTTCCTTGGATGCCCGGCTGTCCAGATTCCCGGTAGGCTCATCGGCAAGCACAATCGCCGGGTGTGTGATGCATGCCCTTCCAATCGATACACGCTGCTGCTGTCCTCCGGACAACTGATTCGGCAAGTGCTTCCTTCTGTTTTTCAATTCCAGAACGTCCAGCATTTCCTCTAATTTTTTCGGATTGACCTCCTTTCCGTCTAATCGAAGTGGAAGCGTAATGTTTTCCTCCACATTTAAAATCGGAATCAGATTATAAAACTGATAAATCAATCCCACCTGTCGTCTTCGAAAAATCGCCATCTTATCCCGATTTAACTCGTAAATATCTGTGCCGTCTATCCACACTTTCCCACTCGTCGGTTCATCCACTCCGCCTATCAGATGTAATAGGGTGGATTTTCCACTTCCACTTGCCCCTATGATTGCGACAAACTCGCCCCGCTCTACCGTAAAATTGGCGTGGTCAAGGGCCACAACCTCCGTATCCTTTGTTCCATATTTTTTACACAAATTTTCTACTCTTAAAATTTCCATCATATTCCTCCTTACTTTGATACACCCATTCTAAGTCACGAAAGTGACTTTCAAGTGACTCTACGGAAGATTCTTGTAGAATTTTAGTGTAAACACCGTCCCGATATCTTTTTTACTTTTGACGCGGATTTCTCCATCCTGATGTACCATGATGCTTTTCGCAAATGCAAGTCCCAGTCCCAGACTGTCTTCTTTACTATGTTTTGCCTTATAAAACCGTTCAAAAATGTGAGGAATATCTTCTTTTTCAATTCCGTCTCCATCGTCTTCAATCTGAAGCATGGTATAAAGAGCATTCTCCTCCCAGCGCAATATCACCTGTCTTCCTCCATGTTCCATTGCATTTTTGACGATATTCTGTATCGCTTCTTTCGTCCATCTCCTATCACATTGTAGCACAAGATTTTCTGCCCCTATCACGAGAATCTCTTTTCCATGCACTTCACAAAAGATGGAAAAATATTGTTGAATTTCCTTAGATAGCTCCAATGCCTGCACCTCTTCCTTCTCCAGAACAAGCGTATGGGAATCCAGCTTTGCCATGTTGAGCACCGCCTTGACAAGCCACTCGATTTTCATCAAGTCTTTCTGCATATTGTCAAGAAACTCTACTTTTTGTTCCTCCGAAAGTTCCATATAGAGAATCTCGTGAATCATATTCAGCGAAGTAATCGGCGTTTTCAACTGATGGGAAATGTCCGCAATCATCTGCTCCATGTTTAGTTTCTGCTGCTGCAGCGCATGATTCTGTTCTTTCAGCATAATCGTAATGTCATGCACCCTGTTTTTCAGAATACTAAACTCTCCTTCCTCGTTATCCTGAAGATTCAGCGTATCATTTCCCTCCAGTATCTCTTCACAATACCGTTCCAGCTCCGCAATCTTCCTATCCTGCTCCTTTTTATATCTCATACACAAGACCATCATTCCACCGCATACAAGACAGATTATCCCTGCCATTCCGATAATCTGCGGCAAGTAGAAAAAACTTTTCTCTTCCATCCCGTACTTTTTGAGTTCCTCCTCACCGGGAATCAACGCTTCCACCTTCTCGTACATCCATTGATTCTCTTTTGCTTCAATTGCAGCCGATAACAAGACGGAAAGTGATATGCCCAAAGCGACAATCCCTCCTATCCACCAATACCAGACCCTCTTCTTCATCTTATCCTCCAATCTTATAACCCATTCCTCTTACTGTTTTGATAATCTTAGGCTCACCCGGAACGTCCTCAATCTTCTCCCTCAGTCGCTTGATATAGACTGTCAGCGTATTGTCATTCACAAAATTTCCCGCCTCGTCCCAGATATTGGCAAGAATCTGTGTCCTCGTCAGAATCCTTCCTTTGTTCTCAAAGAACAAGAGAAGTAATTTATACTCCAGCGCCGTCAGCTCCAACATCTGATTATTCTTATATACGACTCCTTGCTCCTTATGAATCCTCACATTGTCAATCACCAATTCCTTCTTCTCTTCCGGTTCAATCCCCGCCTGACGAACGACTTTTCGAATGCGGGAAATCAGTTCTCTCGGCCGAAACGGTTTCGTGATATACTCATCCGCTCCCAAATCCAACCCTTTTACGATATCTTTCTCCTCATCCATCGCTGTAAGAAAAATCACCGGAAGCTCTCTTTTCCCTTTCATCCATTGGAAAAAGGAAAATCCATCTCCGTCTGGAAGCGTCACATCCAAAAGAAGCAGATGAAAATCTCCTCTTTCAACCGCTTCCTTTCCTTCCTGTATCGTGCCTGCAATCTCCACATCATACGCTTCTTTTTTCAGCAAATACTGTAATCCTTTTGCAATATGAGTATCGTCTTCTATCATTAAAATGCGAATCATTCTGGTCTCTCCCTTTCATATCTGTGTCACAATCATCATATCGACAATTTTACATAAAATCAACTTCTATTTTGAATATTTTTTAGATAATTTGTTGCTCTTCTGCGATATTTGGTGTATAATATCTTACATATTAGACAACACGAAAATATACATAAAGGAGATAATTGCCATGGTAAATTTATTAACAGGCCCTAAAGGTAGCGGCAAAACACAACAAATGATTGATTTAGCAAATCAAAAAGCAAAAGCTTCCGATGGAAACACAGTTTTCATCAAAAACAGCCACAATGACACTTACAGTGTTTCATTCTCCATCCGAGCTATTTGCATGGACGACTATCCATCTGTTAAGAATATTGATGAATACACATCATTTATCTTGGGAATGATGAGCTGCAATCACGATATTGAGAATATTTTCATCGATGGAATTTTAAAACACTCTGAAATTTCTTTGGAAAATATCCCTTGCTTTATCGAAAGTTTAAAGGAAATCAGCAAGAAAGAAAACGTTGACTTCTATGTAAGCATCAGCGCAGCAAAAGATGATTTAAAAGACGTGAACATGACAGACTGCCAGATTTTAAACTAACAGCCTGATGTGAAAATAAGAAAAAGAAATATCTCAATCAATACATAAGATTCTAAAAAGTGCGTAAGCTTTGAAATTTCATTTCTCAACTTACGCACTTTCTTTTCATAAAATTATTTCAAAGAGAGTACCGTATGGCTCTTCTCTCCTTCTTTGTATTCAATCGTCACTTCCTGACCGACTTCATAGCGGATGATATCAATAAAGTCTACGACAGATACGTCAAAGATACCGTCATTTCCTTCAATCATGACATAATAGTGTGAATTTCCATCCACAACTCCCTGTGCAATCTTTGTAATCTTTCCAGTCACAGACTTCACTTCCCGCGTATCTTCCTCTTCCTTGATAACTCCGTCTGTAAGAAGCATCTTATTGTACTGTTCCTCACACTGGGCAACCGTATCGCCGATAGCAACAAGCTGATACTTCTGCACGTTTACCATCGCATATTTCTTAACAAGTCCTGCGTCATCTTTTAACGCGATGAAATAGGTTGGCTCTCCGGAGATATTCAGAAGAAGTGGGAATGTGGCGTGGTATTTCAAGTTCTGCACCTGTCCTTCCGCGGAGTCCATCGCAGAACGTTCCGTCGCTCCTTCCACCGAATAAAACTTCGTCTCCATCGTTCGCTGGTTCATCAGTGCGAATCCGACATTGGACTGGTCTCCTGTTACCGAAGTTACGCCTGTGTATACCCACACGTCATCGTCGATAGCCAGATAGTTATATCCTTCCGTTGTCTTGAGACAATCTTTCTGTCCGAGAACACTGTTGATAAATCCATGTTTTAAAGAACCATAGTAATCATATAACTGCACAAGCAGGTCTGCGGAATATGCCCGGTCAATCCATTCCGGAACGTCTTCGATTGCGAAGTCCTGCGTCTCTCCTGTGATTGCGTTACAGAGTACCACTCTTCCGATAGTCTCTCCACCGAATAATCCGATGTTAAACTTCTTCACCGGACATACCCAGTATGGAACTCCTTCGTCATCCGTCTCAAATCCAAAATCGTTGAAGATGTAAGTCGGATATTTGAAACGCAAGTGTCTGTAAATGTTACGATTGAAATGCTCGCTTGTCGTATACTTCATTCCTTCGTCTAATTTCACAAGCTCCGTCGTCTGTGTTGCCATATCGATTCGGATGTATGCCGGGATTCCTTCCGAACGGTTTGTAAGCCACTTAATCAGGCTGGCATAGCGAAGCGGCGACACACGAACCGGCTTATCTTTGTAATTACTCTGCGTATAGATTTCGTCCACCTCAAACTGGGAAACCATATCCACCATACTTCCCATCTTACGATTGCCGAGAAGAGCGGCTGATTCCTTATCGAGAAGAGGAATCTGGTCGTAGGAAAGTTCCTCCACATCTGCTGTAAATTCACTTTCTTCTACTTTCATAAGCCCCTGATATTTCTTGGCATTTACAATCGGAGAAGAAAGAACCGTTCCCACAACGAATACGATTGCAACCGCGGCAACTAAAGTCAACAGTAACTTCATTCCTACCGAAGCTTTCACCTCCGCTTTTGTCCGGATGCCCTTCTTACGGGCAAATAAAATGGCAATTACCACGACAAGAATGATTAAAAACACCCAGAAATCTTTGGAATGGATGTTAATCGCAGGCAGCGTCACGTAATAGAAAATACCTGCCGCAAGGATAAACGTGATAATTCCTATCAGTTTCAATTTTAAATTTTTCATAGTCTTCCTCCGCATTTTTTTGTTTTGTTATTTGCGATATAATGCTCATTTTATCACTCTGTATTAAAAAGTCAATATAAGAAGATTGAAAAAAACGGACATGTCAACACACGTCCGTTCCTTTCTCTTTCTTTCCATCTTATATTCGTCTATTCCTCTGCTGCTCTCGCTGCAATTTCTTTTTCCTGTACATCAGATGGAGCCTGCTCATAGCGTGCAAACTCATAAGAATATGTACCGCGACCTCCTGTCATAGAGCGAAGTGTTGTGCAATAACCAAACACTCCTGTCATCGGGATATCCGCTTCAATCTCCTGCTTACCGCCTGCGAGAGGATTCATGCCAAGTACCCGTCCTCTTCTCTTATTCAAGTCGCCCATCACATCGCCGGTATATTCATCCGGAACTGTCACTTTGATAGTTGCGATTGGCTCTAAAAGCACCGGAGACGCTTCCATGAATCCCTTCTTAAACGCCTGGCTTGTAGCCGTCTTAAATGCCATCTCAGAAGAATCTACCGGATGATAAGAGCCATCATAAAGCGTTGCCTTCACACCGACAACCGGATATCCTGCGAGAGGACCTTTCACCACAGATTCCTGCAGACCTTTTTCCACAGCCGGGAAGTAGTTCTTCGGCACTGCTCCGCCTACCACGCATTCTTCAAATACGTATGGTTTTTCCAAGTCTCCGGATGGCTCAAATCTCATTTTTACATGTCCGTACTGTCCATGTCCACCGGACTGTTTCTTATATTTTGTATCCACATCGGAATTCTTGCGGATTGTCTCGCGGAATGCAACCTTCGGTGTCTCAAGGGTAACATCGACTTTGTAGCGGGCAGCCAGCTTACTTACCACGATTTCCAGATGCTGGTCTCCCATTCCATAGAGCAACGACTGATGATTCTCGCTGTCATTGACTGCTTTCAACGTTACGTCTTCTGCCATCATCTTTGCAAGAGCCTGAGATACCTTATCTTCATCCCCTTTTGTCTTCACAACATATTTCATATAAGTATATGGTACGGAATATTCGGTCTTACCATACATAACCGGAGTATTCTTTGTAGCAAGCGTATCTCCCGTCTTTGTCGCGCTTAATTTTGCGATAGCTCCGATATCGCCGGCATGTAATTCTTCCACTTCCATCGGTTTGTTGCCGTTCATCACATAGAGCTTGCCTGACTTTTCTTCTGCGTCTGCTACCACATTATATAAGGTATCGTCACCTTTTAATACACCGGAGCATACTTTTACGAAAGAGTATTTTCCGATGAACGGGTCTACCATTGTCTTGAATACATAAGCGGATTTTGCCTTGGCAAAGTTGTAATTTGCTTCAAAAATCTCGTTTGTCTTCCGGTTCAGTCCCGCGCATTCTCTCTTATCCGGACTCGGGAAGAAACGAACGATATCTGACAGTAAGTTTGCAACGCCCTGTGCCTGAAGATTGGAGCCCATCGCTACCGGAACAATGCTTCCGTCCATAACTTCCACACGCATTGCGGAACGAATCTCTTCTATAGAGAATTCTTCTCCGGCAAAATATCTCTCCATGAAATCTTCACTTGTCTCTGCAACCGCTTCCATCAGGTGCTCTCTTAAAATCTGTAAGTTTGGAAGACAGTATTCTGGAATCTCGCATTCTTCACGCTGTCCAACTCCTGTATATCTTCTTCCTGCATTCTTGATAACGTTGACATATCCGACTAACTTCTCGTTCTCACGAATCGGCTGGAAATGAGGCGCTATCACCTTGCCGTATCTCTCTGTAAGCTGTTTTACTACTTCTCGGAAGCTCGCATCATCCACGTCCATCTCTGTCACATAGACCATTCTTGGGAGATTGTATTTGTCACATAATTCCCATGCTTTTTCCGTTCCTACTTCCACGCCCGCTTTACCGGAAACAACAATAACCGCCGCATCTGCTGCGCTTACCGCTTCTTCCACTTCACCGACAAAGTCAAAATATCCCGGTGTGTCCAGTACATTAATCTTTGCCTTCTCCCACTCAATCGGTGTCAGTGTCGTACTGATGGAAAATTCACGCTTCTGCTCTTCTTTATCAAAATCACTAATCGTATTGTGCTCACTGATTTTTCCCATGCGGCTGGTTGCGCCTGATACATAAGCCATCGCCTCAACAAGACTTGTTTTTCCGCTTCCTCCATGTCCTAAAAGGACCACATTTCTGATTTCGTCTGTTCTGTAAACTTTCATGAATTTGCTGCCTCCTTATAGTCAAGTTCTAATGTATATATTCTACTAAATTTTTTACAAAATTACAACTCTTTTATTCAATTTATACAAATAATATACAAGAATTTTTCACTATGACACTTTAACGCGCTATATCATTGACACGTCTCTGGAAATGCTTTAGAATAAGCAAAGAAACAGAACATGATTTGCCTTATATATCACAATTTATCTATAGAAAGGACGACACATATGAACATTCCTTCCAAAATCGGATTTATTGGGCTCGGACTCATCGGCGGTTCTATCGCCAGAGCAATCCGCCAGTATTTTCCGGAAACAACCATCGTTGCATTCGATAAGAATAAAGAAACTCTGGCGCTCGCTTCCAATGAATCGGTTGCCGATATAACGTGCACCGCAATTGACGACCATTTTTCCCATTGCGATTACATATTTCTATGTGCACCCGTCGCATTTAATACGTCTTATCTGAGTCAGTTGAAGCCATTCCTTCATCCGGATTTGATTATCACCGATGTCGGAAGTGTGAAGACTTCCATCCATGAGGAGGCAGAACGTCTTCATATGACCGCCTATTTCATCGGAGGGCACCCGATGGCGGGTTCCGAGAAAAGCGGTTTCGTCAATGCCAAGCCGGTTCTCATTGAAAATGCTTACTATATCCTGACCCCATCTTCCGACGTTTCGGAAGAAAAGGTGAAAAATTATACGGAGTTTGCAGCCTCGCTGAAAGCGCTCCCTATCTGTTTGGATTATCACGAGCATGACCGCATTACCGGAACAATCAGCCACCTGCCTCATATCATTGCGGCAACGCTCGTGAATCTTGTCAAAGATACCGATACCAAGAACGGATTGATGAAGCAGCTCGCAGCCGGCGGATTCAAAGACATTACCCGAATCGCTTCCTCCTCCCCGACGATGTGGCAGCATATTTGTCTGAAAAACAAGGACAACTTATCCCGGATTCTGGAGCAGTACATCGCTTCTTTGTCAAAGGTAAAATCCGAGATTGAACATTCTACGGAAGAATCGCTCTATGACTTGTTCGATTCCTCCAGAAATTACCGGAACTCTATTCCGGATGCATCACTCGGACCAATCAAAAAAGTATTTGCCGTATATTGCGACATCGTGGATGAAACAGGTGGAATCGCTACTATCGCTACCATTCTCGCCTCCAACAATATCAGTTTGAAAAACATCGGCATTGTACATAACCGGGAATTTGAAGAAGGCGTACTGCGGATAGAATTCTATGACGAGGCTTCCTCTGCAAAGGCGGCGAAGCTGCTTCAGAAATATCGCTACATTGTATATGAACGCTAACATAGCAGGAAAGGATTTGAGATTATGAGAATACAGAAATCGACAGGATTAAAAGGTACGGTCACCATTCCCGGTGATAAATCCATCTCCCACCGGGCGGTGATGTTCGGCTCCATCGCAGAAGGGACAACGGAAGTGACGCATTTTCTGCAAGGAGCGGACTGCCTTGCTACGATTGACTGCTTCCGGAAACTGGGCATTTCCATCGAACAGAACGATACGAAAGTCTTAATTCATGGCAAAGGGCTGCATGGACTTTCGACTCCTTCTTCTACCTTATCCGTAGGCAACAGCGGAACGACAACCCGGCTTCTTTCCGGCATCCTTGCCGGACAGCCTTTTGAGACTTCCCTCTCCGGGGATGATTCCCTGAATTCCAGACCGATGGGGCGCATCATCACACCGCTCACACAGATGGGAGCATGCATTCAAAGTATCCATGAAAATCATTGTGCGCCGCTTCGCATCCTGCCTTCCAGATTGCATGGCATCCACTACCATTCCAAGGTGGCTTCCGCCCAGGTAAAATCTGCTATCCTGTTAGCCGGACTATATGCTGACGGCATTACAAAGGTGACAGAGCCGGTGCTTTCCAGAAATCACACAGAATTGATGCTTCGCGGCTTCGGGGCAGACGTTACATCCCATCTGGAACAGGATGGAATCAGCGCCACCGCTTCCATCACGCCAGGCTCCAGCCTGCAAGGGCAAAAGATTGTCGTGCCCGGCGATATCTCATCCGCCGCTTACTTTCTTGCCGCCGGACTTCTCGTTCCACATTCAGAGTTCTTGATTCAAAACGTAGGAATCAATCCAACTCGCGCCGGAATCTTGAAGGTTTGTCAGGATATGGGCGGAGATATTACCCTTCTGAATGAAAAAACCGAAGGAGGCGAACCGACCGCCGACTTGCTTGTCCGCACGAGCCACCTTCATGGCACGACCGTCGAGGGCTCCATCATCCCTACACTCATCGATGAGATTCCTATGATTGCCGTCCTTGCCGCTTTCGCCGAGGGAATGACCGTCATCCGGGACGCCGCAGAATTGAAGGTCAAAGAGACAAACCGTATCCAAACGGTTTCTGTGAATTTAAAAGCAATGGGCGCAAACGTAACGCCAACCGACGACGGCATGATTATCCAAGGAGGAAGCGCCCTTCATGGCGCTTCCATCCAAAGCTTTCTTGACCATCGAATCGCAATGGCATTTTCCATCGCAGGACTCGCGGCAGACGGAGAAACCGAGATTCAAGACAGTCATTGCGTTGACGTCTCCTATCCGGACTTCTACGAAACATTGCAAAAATTAGAAGTTTAGAGTTTTTGATGTTCCATTCTTTTAAACTTTCATTTGATAAAAATGGGGATGCCAAGCATCCCCATTTTTATCGATATACACATAACTGTTCCATCTTTTCATGAACCCGCGCCGCGTCTCTTTCATCCGTAAGCGTCACAAGAGTATCGCTCGCTTTCACAACCGTATGTCCTTTCGGAATCACTTCTTTCTCTCCCCGTTGAATCGCCACGAGAAGACAATTATCCGGCCACTCGATTTCCGCAATCGTTTTCTCTGTAATCGCCGCCCCATGCATCACCACGTGATTGGCAAGAATCTTCTGTCCCGGTCCTTCCATCACCTGTTCTCCACGCTTTTTCAGCAACCGTTCCAACAGGCTCTCATAGATTGGCTCTGATTTTAAAAGACTCGCCACAATATACGCCACAATCGAGACGATAGACAACGATAACATCTGACTCAAAGAACCCGTCATCTCAAAAATCAAAATAATTCCTGTAAGCGGCGCCCTTACGATTGCCGTAAAGTATCCGGCCATCGCCAACAGCACAAAGTTATTAATGTAATCCGGGTCTAACCCGAAATAATTCACACCCACCATGCCGAAAATTCCACCGATAAACGCTCCGAGCACGAGAAGCGGGAAAAAGATTCCTCCCGGCGCTCCCGAGCCGAAACTTACCGCTGAGAAAATAAATTTACATACAAACAGTAAAATCGCGCTGCCAAGCAGAAGTTCATGGGACGTCAGCATATCTATCAGTTGATGTCCGCTTCCGAGAATCTCCGGCATACAAAGGAGAAGCACACCAGACAGAAGAAACGGCACGAGAATCTTCTTTGTCTCACTGTTCAGAAACGGTACTTTCTGATAAATCTCCTGCACCTTCAATGTGAACCAATTATAGAAAACGCCTCCGATACCAAGAATCACCCCAAGAACCAGAATCATCCAGTAATAATTCTGCGGCAATACGTTTCCGATATCAAACTGAAAGACCGGCTCTATCCCGATGAAACGGGAGGATAAATAATCCGCCGCAATCGAGGCGGTCATCACCGAAACCAAAACCGAGACAGAAAAATTCTTATGTACTTCCTCCAGCGAAAACATCACACCCGCCAAAGGTGCGTGGAACGCAGCGGAAAGTCCCGCGCTAGCCCCGCATGTCAGCAGGAACTTCTCCTCCGTCTTTCCCCGGTCAAGGAATCTGGAGATGCCTTTTCCTGTCATTGCTCCAAGCTGGATGGACGGACCTTCTCTTCCGAGAGAGAGACCGGCAAACACCGATAGAAATCCTCCGAGAAACTTCGCCGGAAGCACTCTCCACCAGGATTGATTCAGCTTCCCTGTCATTTCTCCTTCCAATTGTGGAATCCCGCTTCCAGAAATCATCGGTTCCCACTTCACAAGCCGCCCGACAATCAACGCCATCAGAATCAGAATTCCAAACCAACCCGCCGCCTTCACAGGCGAATGGCCCACATAATCACGCACCATATTCAGCCAATCACCCGCATATTGAAGCGCAATCCGATAGAGAAGCACGACCAGTCCTCCCACCATTCCTACAAGAAGCCCTTCTCCAATCAGAATCACATCGAACCGCTCCGCCCGTTTTAATGTATGTAACGTATCTTTTTTCACAGATTTCCCTTCTTTCTCATTCCATTCTTCCAATTGTCCACATTTTCCTTCTTTGTATTATATCATATCTCCCCTTCCATTCCCATATATTGTAGCAAAGAAATGATGGAGTTCTATTGTGAAGAAAAAACGATTCCTTACTTGTATTGGCATTTGCGCCTTGTTTTTCTGTTCTTTTATCGCCGGAAACGTTCTTGCACGCTGCACACAGCCGAAAGAAAAACCGAAAGCCGTTCCCACCTCAGCTGCCGGAAACTGGGGGCTTAGCTTTCAGGAGGACGGAAAAACTCCCGTCACCGACGTCTCTTCGGAAGAACTTGCCAAATACAACGCCTACTACGCGAAACAAACCAACGAAAAAGTGCTGTATCTGACCTTTGACGCCGGATTTGAAAATGGAAATACCCCTACGATTTTGGATGCCTTGAAGAAACACCATGCACCCGCCACCTTCTTTGTCGTTGGAAATTATCTGAATACCAGCCCGGAATTAGTCAAGCGAATGGTAGACGAAGGACATATTGTCGGAAACCATACATACCATCACCCGGATATGTCCCAGATTTCAACAAAAGATGCCTTCGAAAAAGAAATCATGGATGTGGAAACAAAATATAAAGAAATCACCGGAAAAGAAATGACAAAATTCTATCGCCCTCCTCAAGGAAAATACAGCAAATCGAATCTCCAGATGGCAAAAGACATGGGATATCATACATTTTTCTGGAGCCTTGCTTACGTGGACTGGGACCAAAATAACCAGCCTTCCAGGGAAGAAGCTTTTGACAAGCTGCTTCGCCGGGTACATCCGGGCGCTATCGTTCTTCTCCATAGCACGTCCAGCACGAACGGTCAGATTCTGGATGAACTCCTGACAAAATGGGAAGAAATGGGTTATACTTTCCGCTCTTTAGATGACTTTCTTCCGTCTTCTGATGCATAGCATCTGTTCTTCTTCTAAAGCAGGAAAAGATTGTGCGGCGCTCTGCACAATCTTTTCCCATTTCTAATCTCCCAGACAGTTCTGACATGGCGTATATCCTTCTTTCAAAAGAACATCCGCGTTCGTCCGTCTCTCTTCCTTATTCTTTTCTTTCATCGTCTCGATGGAACCGCAGTCCGGAGCATGATATTTTTTCGTGTTCGTATTCAAAATATATGTCCGTTCTTCTCCAACAGAAGCTTTCGTTTCTCCCTCGTTATCCTTTTCTTCAGCCCTTTGCGCTGCGCTTCCTGTCGGCTCACCGGCCACCCAGTCATCGGAGGCAGACATGTTCCACTCTATCTTCTTCCCATCGGAAGTCGCCACAATCGTTCCCTGCTCATCCGTTCGGAATACTTCTACTCCATCTGCACGCAGCTCGTTCAGCACTTCCGCATGCGGATGTCCGTAAGAATTTCCTTCCCCACAACTGATAACCGCATATTCCGGGGACACTTCCTCCAGAAACTCCTCGCTCGTTCCCGTACTGCTTCCATGATGGCTCACCTTATACACATCCGCGTCCACATCCACATGGTGTTGCAGCATCTCCTCTTCCGATTCTTCTTCCGCATCTCCTACAAACAGAAACTTATTCTCCCCATGCTCCAATAAAATACCAATCGAGTAATTATTGGAATTGCTGTAGTCATCACTTATCGGAGAAACAATTGTGAATTCCGCTTCTCCAAGCGCATACGTTTCCCCCACTTCCGGTTCTACAATCTCCTCACTCTTTTCCTTTGCCGAATCAATCACTTCCCGATACGTCTTCGTATCTTTTTCTAAATCCGGCATGAAAATCTTCTCGCTGTCGAAAGCGTCAATCGCAATATCCATTCCTCCAATATGGTCCGAATCCGGATGAGTTCCGATGATGTAATCCAGCTTCTCCACATGCTGGCTTTTTAAATACTCTTTTACATCCTCGCCCTTTTCATTTTCTCCGGCATCAATCAGCATCGCGTGCTCTCCGGACTTGATGAGCGTGCTGTCTCCCTGACCGACATCCAGGAAATGTACCTCCAACTGTCCTTCTACATTGACCTTCTGCCCGCTCTGTGAAGCTCCTTCTCCTGCAGTTTTCCCACAACCTGCACTATTCAGGAGCAGGCAAATTGCCGCTCCGAGAAAAACTCCTCTGTATGCTCTCTGTCTCATGATATGCTCCTCCCCTTTGATACAAAATTCAATTGACATCATACCATATCTAGCACTTTTTTTCTAGTTTTCTCAAATATTCCCCTATGTTTTGTTTTCGATTTCCTATTCTTATTACCTCTTCTTATAATGTACCTTTAAAAATAATTATGAGCCATTCCTTTGCTTTCCCTATCGAATCGTGATAAACTTATTCTGTTAAAGACTTGAATTACTATGGTTATTACAAAAAGGAGGACTATACATGGGCGGATTTTTTGGCGTCGCTTCAAAATCAAAATGTACTCTTGATTTATTTTACGGCATTGATTTTCACTCACATTTAGGAACAAGAAGAGGTGGTATGGCAGTTTATGGGAAAGACGGATTCTCAAGAGCCATTCACAATATTGAGAACTCTCCATTCCGTACAAAATTCGAACGGGATGCTGCTGAAATGGAAGGAAATCTCGGAATCGGATGTATCTCGGACTATGAACCGCAACCGCTTCTCATCCAGTCACATATCGGAAGCTTTGCAATCACAACAGTCGGAAAGATTAATAACATGGATGAACTTCTGGAGAGAGTCTACACACATGGACGTACACATTTCCAGGAAATGAGCGGTGGTATGATTAACGCAACCGAACTGATTGCCTCTCTCATCTGCCAAAAAGATTCGCTGGTAGAAGGAATTCGTTTCGTACAGGAAATCGTCGACGGTTCCATGGCGATTCTCATCATGACAAAAGAAGGAATCTACGCAGCCAGAGACCGACAGGGACGAACTCCTCTTTTCATCGGACGAAAAGAAGACGCATTCTGTGCAGCCTCCGAAGATTTTGCATATATCAATCTCGGATATTCCGCATACAAAGAACTCGGCCCTGCCGAAATCGTATATATGACATCTGAATATGTGGAAACGGTGTCCGCACCGAAGGAAGACATGAAGATTTGTTCCTTCCTCTGGGTATATTACGGATATCCGACTTCTTCTTACGAAGGAGTCAACGTAGAAGAAATGCGTTATAAATGCGGCAGCATGCTGGCAAAACATGATAATCTGGACCATATCCAACCGGATATCGTCGCAGGCGTACCGGATTCCGGTATCGCACATGCCATCGGCTATGCAAATGAATCCGGCATTCCGTTTGCCCGCCCGTTTATCAAATACACCCCGACATGGGCGCGTTCATTCATGCCTCAGAATCAGGAGCAGAGAAACCTGGTAGCCCGCATGAAGCTGATTCCGGTTCAGTCTCTCATCAAGGATAAGAGTCTCCTTCTCATCGATGACTCCATTGTCCGCGGAACACAGCTTCGGGAAACAACAGAATTTCTCTATAACAGCGGTGCAAAAGAAGTGCACGTAAGACCTGCATGCCCTCCTCTTTTATACGGCTGTAAATACTTGAACTTCTCACGTTCCCGCTCTGAGATGGACTTATTTACAAGACGTGTCATCAAACAATTGGAAGGCGGAAAAGCAAGTGACCCGGACATTCTCCGCGAATATGCCGACCCGAATTCTGAAAAATACGCAAACATGATTGAAGAGATTCGGAAACAACAGAACTTTACCTCTCTTCGATTCCACCGACTGGATGATTTGATTGAATCCATCGGATTAGAACCATGTAAACTCTGCACATATTGCTTTGATGGACGGGAATAATTATAATAAAAAACACACACAAATTTCTCAAATTTGTGTGTGTTTTTTATTGCAGAACTATATAGCCTGTGATAAAATAAAATTCACACACATACATTTATTTCTGTGTGTGAATTTTTGAAAGCAGGTGAAAAAGTGAATCTCTACGAAATAGCAAAAAATGTTATTGACAGCAAAGGTGGTGTGGCCAAATCTTCTGACTTTGTTGCTGCAGGAATGCGGGCTGGCGATGTTGTAAATATGTGTAATTCCGGGTTTCTTGAACGTGTGCGCCACGGATATTATCAGCTTGCAGAACAATTCTATGTTTCCGAAGAACAACTTCTTGCCACACTCATTCCACAAGGTGTTGTCTGTGTTGAATCAGCCCTGTTCCATTACGGATACAGCGACTTCACACCTCGTAAATGGTCTATCGCCGTACCTCGTTCTATCTCCAGAGCAAAATTGGATGTAGATGCTCTTGTCCTACAACCATATTATGTACAGCAAAATCTATACCCACTTGGGAAAACAACTGATAATTTTGATGGCGTTACACTTTCTGTTTATGACCGTGAGCGTACGATTTGCGATTGTTTTAAATACCGTTCGCGACTTGATAACGAGATATTTAACAAGGCAATCAATTCCTATGCAAACGACAAAAAGAAAAATTTGAATAACCTTTCTGCTTACGCCAAGAAATTGCGTGTCTATAAAAAGGTTACAGATATTATGGAGGTGTTGCTTAATGGCTGATATGGCTGCGTCCATTCTGGCAAGACTCAAAAACAAAGCTGCTGAAAGCGGAAGAAGTTATCAACTCTGTTTACAGCTCTTTTGCCAAGAGGAATTTTTACGGCGTTTGGAAAAGTCCAAGTATACTGAAAATCTCATATTAAAAGGAGGTTTGTTCCTCTATTCTCTTACTGACTTTGATAGCCGAGTAACAGTCGATGTGGATTTTTTGCTTCGGAAAATACCCAATACGCCGGAACAGTTAAAAGGCATACTTGAAGAAATTATTGCAATTCAAACTGGTAATGCTTTTGTGACCTTTGAGATAAAGAATATCGCACCAATTGCTGTTGCAAAGAAATATGCCGGCATAGGAGCTTCGATGGTTGCTTATATAAAAAATACTCGCACCCCCTTTAGCATTGATTTTGGTGTTGGCGATATCATTGTGCCAAAACAGGAAAAGCGAAAAATTCCCACTCAGCTTGATGATTTTGTTGCTCCGATAGTTCATACTTATTCTATTGAAACAACTGTTGCTGAGAAAATTGACGCAATCCTCAGTCTAATGGAGTTTTCTAGCCGGATGAAAGACTATTACGACATTTATTATCTTGCCAATAAATTTGATTTTGATGGCAAAGTGCTTACTGAAGCATTGAAGAAAACTTTTGAAAATCGTGGACATGCTTTTACGATTGAACAATTTGAACAAATTATGAACTTTGCAGACGATTCTGCTATGCAGAAGAAATGGAAGGCTTTTGTCGGTTAATATAATAAAAAACAAAGGCACAGTCAACGGATTTTTTATCCGAAGGCTGCGCCTTATTTTACGCTAAAGAAAAGCTTTCCTATCCCATAACTCTTATTTTCTCTTCGCTTGTTCCTCTTGTATCATTTTTTCTAATTCTACTGCTGTTTCTGTACTACAGATATCAATAAAATTTCGTGCAGGATATGTCAAAAAAAGTGACTGTTTCATCTTCTCAACTCGAAGTCTATCAAAATTTGCATCTTTCTCAATGCGGTCTTTTATCATTTTTTCATAGATTTCTTTTCCCAACTTTCGTGTATGCGGGTCAGCTAAAAGTTCTTGTACATTTACATCACGATTTAATTGTGCCTGTTCATAATCTCCCGTCTGAACCTTTATCTCTATCGCACTTCTAATATCCCTGCTATGATGCCCTATCTCAAAATAATATATATCATCTTGTACAATAAATTTTTGTTCGTGTTCCGACCATATTGCTATATCCATTGTATTTACAAAGAATTTCACTTCACCGCATTCACCAGCTTCAAGATTAATTACTTCAAACCCTTTTAATTGACGCACATACCCCCAACGTTCTGTTTTTTGTGATACATATAATTGAACCACTTCCCTTCCGCTACGCTTTCCAATATTTTTAATGCGAACTTTTAAAGTAATCTGGTCATCTTTATTCAAATTGGTTTTCGAAACATCCACTTCTCCGTATTCAAACTTTGTGTAACCTTCTCCCTGTCCAAAAACAAATCGAGGATTTATTTTTCTCTTATCATACCAGCGGTACCCCACATAAATTCCTTCACTATAATCTACAACTTTTCCATCTCCTGGAAACGCGCTAAAGCTTGGGGTATCTTCCAGACGCATTGGAAAAGTTTCCGCCAGCCTCCCCGTCGGTTCTGATTTTCCTGAAAGCACACGACTAATTGCCGAGCCAACCGCTTCTCCCGGAAGATATGCCATTAAAATTCCTTTCACTTGTTCTTCCCAAGGTGTAGTTACTGCAGAACCTGCAAAAAGTACAACAATTATATTCTCATTTACCTTTGCAACTTCTTCAATCAATCTGTTCTGTATTTCCGGTAATTCCAAGGTCGTCCTATCATAACACTCTATCTCATCTTCATCCGGCAATCCAGCAAATATAATCACAGTTTCCGCATTTCTTGCAGCATCTATCCCTTTTCGAAAACTTTCTGCACAGTCTTCTCCCGATAGACTATAACTTTGTTCATATACCATATTCGGGAATTCCATCCTCAAATAGTCTAACGGAATCTCCAGGTGATTTGGCTCCACGTGTGCACTTCCTCCACCTTGATATCTAGGAATTTCTGCAAATTCTCCCAGAACAAGTATTTGTTTTTCTTTGGAAATCGGAAGAATATTACTCTCATTTTTTAATAACACCATTGCTCTCTCTGCAATCTCTCTCGCCAATAAATGATGTGCTTCTTTTGAAAATGACTCTCTTCTTTCTCTTTCGGCAATTCTTTTATCTACCAGTCTCAAGATTCTTAATACACAAGCATCTATTTGGCATTCTAATAAAGTTCCATTTTCTAACGCCTCATATATATCTTCATCAAATTTTCCATGAGAATCCGGCATTTCCAAATCCATCCCTGCTGCAACGGATTTATCTTTTCTGCTAATAGAACCCCAATCACTAATTACAGCACCTTCAAATCCCCATTCATCTCTTAATACATTTTGCAACAGTGGGCTCTCTGACATTTGAACACCGTTTAGCTTATTATAAGAACTCATAATTGTATCTGGTTTTGCCTGTTTTACAGTTTTTTCAAAACTCTTTAAATATATTTCTCTCAATGCTCGTTCTCTTACTCTGGCATTAACCGTCATTCGACAATATTCTTGATTATTTGCAGCAAAATGTTTTAAACACGCGCCTATCCCCTGCCGTTGTAATTCCGACACGTAGGAATATGCTAATTCTGATGTTAAATAAGGGTCTTCTGATAAGTATTCAAAATTACGTCCACACAAAGGACTTCTTTTTATATTTACACCTGGCCCCAACAACAAATCCAATGATACCGCTTTACATTCCTCCGCCAAATCTTTTGCTAATCTTTTTACCAGTTCTCTATCCCATGTTGATGCTAGCGCTGCCATCGCCGGATAGCATGTTGCCGGAAAACTATCTCGTGTTATTTCATCTTTTTCTATACGCAAACCATTCGGTCCATCTGCCATAAAAATCTTAAACACACCCAGTTCCGGAAATTCTTTTGTAAACCAATCACCACTTCCTGATAAAAATGTAATTTTCTGTTCCAATGTCATGTTGCAAAGAATTTTTTCACATTCCAATGTCCTCACCATTCTTGCCTTTCTTTTTCATCTTTATTTTTTAACTATTCCTTCACTCCACCTAAAGCAATTCCTTGAATAAATGTTTTTTGAAAAATCAGATAAACTATCAAAACCGGTATTACACAAATACTGATTCCGGCAAACATTGGTCCATAGTCTGCAACAAATTGTCCTTGTGTCATCGCAAGTCCAATTGGCAATGTATATTTATCAGGGTCGCTTAACATCAAATATGGCCACAAATAATTATCCCATTCCCATAAAAATGTAAAAATTGCTAATGCACCTATCGCATTTAACATCATTGGTAGTACTATCTTATGAAATATCTTTAATTCTCCTGCTCCATCAATTCTGGCAGCTTCAATGAGTGAATCCGGAATGGATAAAGCAAATTGTCTCATCATAAACACTCCAAATGCAGAGGTAAAAGCCGTATATAAAATTGATATATCTGTATTCAACCAATCAAACCACACCATCATCTGATAGCTTGGAATTAATGTTGCAGGCCATGGAATCATCATCGTAGATAAAATCATCAAAAAAATAAATTTATTTCCTCTGAATTTGAATTTGGCTAAAACATAGCCAATAATGGCTGAAACATATAAAACGATTAACGTTTTTAATACAGAATACTTCAAACTATTTAAAAAGAAAATTCCGAAATTGTATTTTGTCATTACATCAATAAAATTATCAAAATATGTCCAATTTTCCGGAAAAAACGCCGGAGGAATTTGCGTGATTTCTGCTGTTGTTTTCAAACTGCAAAGAAGCATCCATAAAAATGGGAATACCATAACTGCCGCAATGATAATCAAAAAAATATGACATAATACTACTTTCCATTTGATTGGTTTATACTTTCTCTTCTTTACCATCATTACGCCCCCTTACACTTCTTTATCAAATCTCATTTGTACTAACGAGAACACAAAAATAATCGCAAACAATAAGAATGAAACTGCTGATGCCATTCCAAAGTTATAATATGTAAACGCTTCCTCGAATATATAGAAAGACATCGTCCATGTACTTTTTCCCGGCCCGCCTTCTGTAATAAATTTGACAGGTGTATAGACCTGCATATAATCAATTAATTTTGTAATAATCAAAATAGTCATCGTGTTACGAATCAACGGTAGTGTAATGCTAAAAAATTGTTTTGCTGTGCTTGCACCGTCAATTTTTGCACTTTCATAAATACTAGGGTCAATATTGTTAATTCCAGCCAATACTAATACCAATGCATATCCTATATCTTTCCATGTCTCCACAACTATTAATGCCGGAAGCGCTATTTCAGCATCTTGTAACCATGGGACTTTTCCTAATCCCGCCTGCATCAACACAGCATTAAATAAGCCATCATCATAACTAAACATGAATTTCCAAAGCATTGCCGTAGCAACCATTGAACTGATAACAGGTAAGAAATATAATCCTCTATAGATTCCCTTTCCTTTTTTTATCGCCTGCATAACACCTGCAATAATCAAACTAAACCCTACTGTCAAAAGCAGACTCCCCAAAGTAAATAATATTGTATTTTTTAATGCCGTCCAAAATTCCGGACTTTTCATGACATACAAATAGTTTTCTAATCCAACATAATCAAATTGACTTTGAAAAGGATTCCAATTATAAAAACTTGTCCACAGTCCATATAAAATTGGAAAAAATACAAAAGTTCCATATACAATGATAACAAACCCCATTGTTCCAACTATCATCATTTTCTTCCCTGGTTGACGTATTTTCTTTTTTTGCTTAAATGTCTTGATACCCATGCTCTGCACATCCCTTAATATTTCATAGTCCTTGTCAAAACTTACTTCTACTATTCTTCTCTTTTATCTTCAAAAGCCACATAGTATTACTCACAAAACACCATGTGGCTCTCCAAAAAATTATTTGGTCATTTCATTGTAATGAGCATATTTTTCCTCTTCTGCTTTAAATGTTATGCCATTTTTCTTTGCATCCTCCGACAACTGCTTGACTACCGCTGGAATCACCTCTCTCGGATTCTTTCCATTTATAAAAATATCACTTCCTGCTGCTCTCATTGCTTTATTCCTTGCTTCATAAGTCGGAATCACTCCCGGATATACTAATCTATCTGCAACTTCACTAATTGCCTTGAGATTTGGCTGCTCTTCCCATTTCGGGTCACTTTGTAATTTTTTATTTGCACAAATGCAACCAATTCTTACTGCATGGTCCAGATAACTATTTTGTTCACATGCATAGAATTTCAGTAAATCAAACGCAACTGCTCGTTTTGCTTTATCCTTTGCCGATACAGATAGTGTCCACTCTAAATCAAATCTGTCATAAGCCGCTGGTTGTTTTCCATCTTTTGTCGGCACTAAGAAAAATCCCCAATCAATCTCAGGATATGTCGTATTAAAATAACCTGCAACCCAATTCCAATGACCTATCATAGCCACCTGTTCATGTCCAAATTCATCTTCAGCGTCTCCATCTGAATACATCATAAATTCATCTTTCCATCTCTGCATCATTTCAATATTTTCATATGTAACTTCATTGTCTAAATTATATGTAAAACCATCTTCTTTAAAAGCAGGAATATTCGAAGCATAATTCATAGTATCGATAAATCCTTCAAAAGCATGGTCTACTGAAAATCCATACTGCGTAATATTTCCTTTGTCATCCTTTTTCACTAATTTTTTACCAACTTCTTCAAACTCTTCCCATGTTTTTGGAATATCTTCTTCTGTTAAGCCAGCTTCTTTCCACATTGTCTTGTTATAATAGATACCCGCGCCTGTTGTCATTCCAAGAGGAATTGAATAAAGTTTTCCGTCAACCAATGTCTCATCATAAATAGGGAAATCCGCCTTCACCTCTTCAGCCGGGAAAATATCTTCCGGTAATTCATAACTGTAATTCTTCACATTTGGAAAACGTGCCGGATGCGAACGATATAAATCCGGACCATTTCCAGCTTCTAATGCCAATGGAAGTTTAGTCCAATAGTCATCCCATGGCTGAGATACGACTTTAATGGTTACATTCTCATGGATAGCATGATATTTATCTGCTATTTCCTGATAATACGGCTGTGGTTCCGGATCTGTCCAAATAGTTAATTCAATCTTCTCACCATCATTTACAGGTACACTTGTATCATATTTTAGTGTTTCTCCCAAAATTTCTCCTTTTTTAGGAGCATCTTTCGCTTTTTCTTTTGAGCCATCTGACTTTCCGCAAGCAGCAATAGATAGAGCCATTACTCCAGCCATTACAAGAGCCATCATTTTTTTCAATCTCATTTTCTCTTTCCTCCATTTCATGTTTTTATGACATTTTTTCTCTTCTCAATCACATGTCATTTAAAGTGTCCTTTAATAGAATCTTCCTTTCAAAAGGATTTTTTTGTACAATATGCATATTTTATATCCAAGTTTCTATTACTTTATATCAATAATTATAGCAAATGTGTATTTCTAAGTCTTGCCATACATCTCTTGTCAAGTGTCAAAAAATGCTATATAGTATATACATACTCTTGTGAATAGGAGAAAGAAAATTATGGAAGGCATCTATGAACATGACAGAGATAGTCGAGATTTACCCATTTGTTGGCATATTACAAACGATGAATATTTTCCACATTTCCATACCAATATAGAAATCGCCTATATTATATCAGGCGAAATGATGGTCACTTTAGGCAGCAAACAGCAAATCCTAAAATCTAAACAAGTTGCAATCGCTCCCAGCTATACGATTCATGCATATCAAACATTAGGATTTTGTGAATCTTTTGTTCTCATCATCCCTCCTAATTGGGTTCCATTTTGCAAAAATATTTTTGAAGAACATACTTTTGAAAATTTAATATATGAGGATAATGATAAAGAAGAAATATTAGTAAACGCATTATGTGCGCTCACAAATTTATTGCACGACAATGAATTTCCTAAAAATCCAACCATGGTACGGGGTTACCTCTACCTGGTTCTTGGTAAACTGATTGAAGATGCGGGTATCAAGAAGAAAGATTCCCCACAAAATACAGATTTTATTCAAAATTTGTTAACGTATTTGCAAAAACACTATACCGAAAATCTTTCACAAAAAGTACTCGCTCAACATTTTGGTTACAGCCAAAGCCGATTTTCCCATATTTTTAATGAATCTTTTGGTTGCAGTGTTCCGGAGTACATTTATTCTCTGCGCTGTAGACGCGCTGGAGAATTGATTTCTGAAGGTATTCCTATATTAGAATCTGCTTTCTCTTCAGGCTTTTCTAGCCCTAGAACATTTTATCGATGTTTTCATCATTACTTTGGTATGACGCCTACTGAATATCTCAAAAAACATCAAAAAAATGAAAGTTTAGGAAAATATTTGAAAAAATTAGAATAGAATTCCATTGATGAAACATCAATAGTATTTGAAAATAATATTGGGAGTGGATTTTAATGTCCACTCCCATATCATCTTAAGCTTTTATTTTTCATATGAACACAAGAATTCTGCAATCAATTCAATACAACCTTCCACATCCTTCATATCCGCCACTTCTCCAGGCGTATGCATGTTGCGAAGAGGAATGGATACAAGTACCATCGGCACGCCCTGATTTGAGAAATGAATTTTATCTCCATCTGTATAGCTAAAATTGCTCGCCGCTTCTCTCTGCGTTTGAATCCCAATCCTATCGGCACACTCAACCATTTTATCATTCAACACTTTCACGACAATCGGGCTATTACAAAGAACCGGCCCTCCGCCAAGAAGTACCTCTCCCGCCTCAGCCGGATTACTCAATCCACTATAATCCGTACAATATGTTACATCCACCACAACAGCAAGCGTAGGTTGGATTCTCGCACTCGACCAGTAAGCTCCGTTTTTCGTCGTCTCTTCTCCTACTGTAGATGCGGCATACACACCCGCTTTGCATCCTTTTTCTTTCGCACGTCTCAAAGCTTCCATAATGATGAAAACTCCGATTTTATCATCTAATGCGCGGGAAGTAATTCTTCCATTCACCAATTCCCTTACTCCGGAATCCGGAACAATCGTATCTCCGAGCGCAACATATTTCTCTGCCTCTTCCTTAGAAGTTGCACCGATATCGATAATAAAATCTGCAGCTTTGAAGCTGTCCCTTTTGAAGGAATCTCTACAGCCTTCTACAACACCGTACACAATCCCGTTTCTTGTCTGAATCTGTACTTTCTGCCCCGGATACGTTCCATGAATGATTCCTCCACGTTCAATTGCCTGAACTCTTCCTTCGGAAGTAATTCTCGTCACCACGAGACCGATTTCATCTGCATGCGCAGATAACATAATTCGGGTCGAACTCTCTTCATTTAAAATGCAGACTACATCTCCTACTTCATCTGTTCTTATTGTATCTACTTGCTGAGACATATGCTTTTTTACAACTTCCTGCATCTCTTCTTCGCATCCGGACACAGAAATTGTGCTCAAAAGCTCTGATAAAAACTCTTTATCCATTTTTTTCTACCTCTCTATTCTTTTTACACTATCTCTCAAATATAACTTTGTCGGAACAGTTACTTTTACACATAATTCACGTTCTCCAAGTACCCGTTCCTCCAACATACGCACCGCGTATTCCCCCATAAATTCCATGTAAAGCCGCACCGTCGTAAGTGGAGGAATCATGTATTTTGCAGTCGGAATATCATTAAATCCGATAATGCTGATATCCTCCGGAATTTTAATCCCAAGCTCATACGCCGCCTTATAGCATCCTACCGCCATGGAATCGTTTGCTACGAATAATGCCGTCGGAAGATTTCCTTCCTGATACAATTCCTTAAATAAACTATAGCCATATCTCGGATAATACAGACCTGTTTTAATATATTCCGGGTAATACAATCCTTTTTCTGTCAGATATTCTTTCACAGTTACTGCACGTCCATCTAGCAATTTCTTGCCATCTCCATCTGTCTCCGCACATCCGATAAATCCAATTTTAGTATGACCTTGTTCCACAAAATAGTCCAAAACTTCCGTTACGGCTTGCTTATAATCTATCACAATAGAATCGAATTTTCTTGCGTCTGCAGAATGGTCAATAAAAATAGCCGGCTTTTTCCATGAGGCAATCCGATTTTCCATACTCTTGCTAAACGTTCCCGCACAAATAATTCCATCCACTTTTGCAAGAGATTCCGCCGTATCTTCCATCGTAACAACAACTTTTTTATATCCCTCTTCCTCTAACTCATGTTCAATAGCCAAACGGATACAAAGATAATAAGGGTCTTCCAGCTCTTCTGTAGGTGAATATGTATAAAGTACTCCTATTCTAAATTTCTTCTTTCTCTTCTTCTGCGTCTTCAATTCATACTCTAATTCCTCTGCAGCTTCGAATATTCTTTTCTTTGTTTCTTCCTGCACATTCAGCGTCTCATCATGATTCAAAACTCTAGACACCGTTGCAATTGACACTCCTGCTTTCGCTGCAATATCCTTAATTGTTGCCATGTTTTTCCCCTATCTTTATATTCCTTCTAAGCATACTCCTTTATAAAATTGTACACTTATACAAGTTTCTATAATTTAGCTTTCTTCTTTGGCTGAATCTCTGAAACAAGAACAGCCGATAAGATAAGCGCTGAACCGATAATCATTCGAACCGTCACGCTCTCACCTAAGAGAATTACTGAAAATACGGTTCCAAATACAGCCTCCATCGATAAAATAATGGCTGATTTTGTTTCATCCACATATTTCTGTGAAACGGTCTGTAATAAATAACATACGGTTGTACTTACCACACCAAGGTAAACAACTGCTAATATACTTTCCATGGATGGTGCAAAGTCAAACTCTCTCTTGAGACAAAGTCCCACAATCGACAAAATGCAGGCAGTCGTCATCTGTAGGAAATTCAAAACAGAAGGTCTGATTCTTCCTACATACTCTCCCGTCAGGAAAATCTGAAATGCAAACCCAACCGCACACAGAAGAGTAAGTCCATCACCTAAATTCACAGAAAAATCACTCTGCAAAGACAGAACACCAGCTCCTACAATTGCCATTCCTGCACCAATAAGACTTCTAAGTTCAATCTTTTTCTTATAAATTACCAATGCGATAAATGGCACAAACACAACATTGGTTGCTGTAAGAAACGCATTTTTAGAAGGTGTCGTGTACTGGAGCGCAATAATCTGAAGCGCAAACGCTGCAAATAGCGCTGTTCCAAGTAAGAATCCGCATTTCACTTCATCTTTCTTAATCGTCCGAAGCTGTTTTCCTCCTAAAATCGTCATACAGACTGCCGCAATAAAAAAACGAATTGCCATAATCTGAAATGGCGACAATGTCTCTAATGCTATATCACTGGCTACAAAACCGCCTCCCCATATAATCGTAACAGTCAACAGCCCTAAAATACCCCAATATTTCTTCATATCTTTCTTCATAATGTCTTTAATTCCTTTTCTAGTTCAATTGTGGAAAAATACTTTTTTATTATACCATACTTTTTAAAAAAGAGGCATAAAAATACGCCCCTTTTTTATTCTATGAAATCTTTGTAAAATTTTATAGTTTACATGAAAAATTTATACAGTTACCTTTAACAAATCACTAAAGGTTGTTAAATTGTACGTTGCCAGCCCGCTCAAAACCGCATCTCCAACTGCCGCACAATCCATTCCTCCTGCGATAGCTGCTTCCAGCCCCGCTTTCGCGTCTTCCACCACGAGACAATTCTCCGGATTTTCTTTCACGAACTGCGCCGCTTTTACAAACACCTCTGGATTAGGCTTAGAATTTGAAATATTATTTCCATCTGAAATCGCATCAAAATAGTCCCCTAATCCGAGTTGCCCAAGAATGAATCTCGCATTCTTACTTGAAGAGCCAATTGCAAGTTTTAGTCCTCTTGTTCTTAATTCATCCAATGTTTTCTTTACTTCCGGTGACAAATCCTTCGGACTCATATTTTTCAAGAGTTCTTTATAGATTTCATTTTTCTTTGTTGTATACTCTACTTTCTGTTCTTCAGACATCGTTCCATCGTATCGTTCCAGAATAATCTCAAAACTTTCCATGCGGCTTACCCCGCGAAGTCTATTGTTGATTACCTCATCAAAATAGATGCCAAGCTCATCTGCCACACGCTTCCACGCTTCGTAATGATACTTATCTGTATGGCAGATGACACCGTCCAAGTCAAAAATTACTGCATTGTACTTCATATGTACCTCCTACACTTCTACGTTTTCTCCGTTTACTTTCACGACTGTATGCTCACCTTCCAAAATTTTCACATCTACATGGTTGTCTGCCTGTACGGCAATCTCAAGCCATGAATTTAAATAGTGGATTCTAAATGTAAGTCCATTCCACTCCGGCGGCATATTCGGCTGGATACAAAGCATTCCATCCTCATCGACAGATACACCCGCAAAACCGAATATGACTACCTGCCATACTCCACCTGCATTTGCAGCATGAATCCCTTCTCTTGTATTACCTTGAAGATTTACAAGGTCAATGAGTGCAGCTCTTCTTAAGTAACGATATGCCTTGGAATCATCTCCAACCTTCAGTCCCATAATCGAATAAATACTCGGACTTAAGGAAGAGCCATGTAGCGTACGTTTCTCATAGTAACTGTAGTTCAGTTTCGTTGTTTCTTCGTCAAATTCCTGTCCCATCAAGTGAAGCAGCATAACAACATCTGCCTGTTTGATAATCTGTGTTTCCCTTGTTTTCACAGTTTTCAAAATCTCCGGTCTGATTGGCCAATCGTTCTTATCATATTTTTCAATCGTAACTTCTTTTAAATCAAAGTAACCCTCAAACTGCTCTAATAATTGTGTACCTTCTTTTCTTGGAAGATATACTTTTGCCTGGACTTCATCCCAATTTGATATTTCCTGTTCTGTGAGTCCTACTTTTTCTACAAGCTTCTTATATTCTTCTCCATAATTCTCTTTTAACATCTGTGCGAGCTGAATCACATAACGAAGATTCCATCTCGCAAGATAATTAGTATAAACATTGTTATCAACCGGCTCATGCCATTCATCCGGACCTGTCACCTGATGAATCTCATACCGGTCATGCTCTTTTACATACTGAAGTCTGCTTGTCCAGAATCTGGCGGTTTCAATTAAAATTTCTGAACCCTTCTTCAAAAGAAAATCCATATCTTTTGTAATCTTCACATAATTGTAAATACCGTAAGCAACCGCCGCTGTTACATGATGTTCATAAACGGCTACATAGCAACGATAGCATGTTCCGTCCGGCTCAATTGTCCAGTCCGGACACTGCTCTGTTCCATCATCTGCTGACTCCCATGGATACTGTGCTCCTTTGAAACCATTTTTAGCAGCATTCGCTCTTGCCGCCTCCAACATACGATAACGGTATGTTTCCAGATTTTTCGCTGTATGTGGAAATACATAGGCAAAAAATGGAAGCATAAATAATTCTGTATCCCAGAAAGCATGCCCGCCGTATTCCTCACCGCTTAACAATTTGGCTCCGATATTCACCCTGTCATCATGCTCATTTCCCGTACTCATAAGGTGGTAAATATTAAATCGAACTGCTCTATCTAACTCAAAATCACCCTCGATACAAATGTTCGCTTCACTCCACATTTGATTATATACGGCGATATGTTCTTCCAGTTCTTCCTCGAATCCACGTTTTCTGAATGCCTCGATTTCTTTTTCCACAGAAGTGTGAAGTTCTTCTTTCTTCACATCACGTTCTGTATAAATGCTGACAAATTTGGTCACCTCAACCGTCTCATTCTCAACCACATCAAAATCGTTAAACTCAACAGCCTGTTCTCCAAATGCGCGGAATTCTGTTGTTTTGATTACATTTTCACCATTTTTCGCCGCTTCAAGATAACTCCCCACGCCAATATGCAGGTCATTGTCTCTCGTTGCCACTTCAATATAAGCGCCTTTCTCACCCAGCTTCTCATTTGCTGTCAGGTATGTGTGTTTTACTTTAAATCTAGGCGCATCGCAGAAATTAATGACCGAACCATCTATAATATTCTCTACTTCAATAATTCCCTTATAATTCAGCGGTGTCACAAACAATTTAATTGCCATCCGGTGTACATTCGCGCGACTTACGAAACGTATTCCTTCTACAAGTGTTTCTCTTCCCCTTTTATCACGCAGATGGAATCTTTTCACAAGACATGATTTCTTCATATCTAAGGCTCTTGCGAAATCGAGAATTTCACAATTCTCGATTCCAATCAGCTCTTTTTCCACATACATTTTAAGTCCAAGCCAGTTCGGAAGATTCGCAAGCTCTCTCATGAAAGTTTCTGATTTATCAAACACCCCATTCACATATGTACAAGGAATGCTTATACTTGTTCCTTCCTCATAGCTTCCTCTTGTTCCAAGATATCCATTCGCAAGACAGAAAAGACTTTCATATTTTAAATTTTCTTCCGGGTCATATGCATCCTGCAAAATCACCCACTCATCATCACTCATTATGTTCTTGAGATTATCGGAAAATCTTTCTTTTATCATATTGCTAACTCCTATACTCTGATTAATCCTGATATTTTCTGCAGGACTCTTGTACCTCTTCACCTACATTTACAGCTTGAATTGTAAATGCCAGCACAAAATCCTGTCTCTTCACTTTATATTCTTCTAACTGCTCTTCACCACAGCTATTGCTTCCCACACCTGACTGGAGATAATCAATATGAATCATCACATCCTCCGCCTTCTTAAGCTGCCATGGATGCTGTGCAGTTTCCACAGCCTCATCTATATAATTTGAAATGTTCACTCCATATGGTGATTCCATTTTGCAAAGCATACTGCTTTCTTTATCGCCTAAACCAAACCATTTCACAGATTCACGATGTCCGTTTTCCTGTGGGAATACGTAGTTTGTACCCATTCCGTCTACTGTACTTCTGTACACTCCGACCGGACATGCCGACAATGTATCCGCATAGTTTTCTCCAGGTCCTCTTCCAAGCCATACTGTATTCTGAAGTTCTTTATTTGCCTTCAAGATAACTCCAAGTCTTGGGAGGAAAGGCGGCTCCAATTTACCATTCTGTACGTTCTTCGCATCCAGATGTACTTTCAACTGACCACATGGATATACTGTATACTCATAAGTTGCCACATAGCCCCAAGACTGGTTCATACAGCCGAAATATTTCTGCATTGTCACGACAGCTTTTTCTTCAGACACTTCATAAGTGAACACTTCCAACTGCTCGCTTGATTTCTGAATAAAATATTTATTCATCCAGTCATCTTTCTTATACATATCATTATCGATTGTCGGACGATATACCGTCATCTCCGGTCCATCTGTAATATACGGTTTTCCGTCAATCTGCACCGACAAAAGCTTGCCGAATACTGTATGGAATGAAGCACAAATTTTATCATTCTGAATCGTAAGGATTCCCTGTGATTCCTCAATCTCCAGAGACTCTCCCTGCGGAAGTGTCTCTAAGACAACCGCGTGTTCCGGAAGTTCAAACTGTGTTCTGGAAATCTCATAATTTTCTTCCGCATAACCGGTTGCTTCCTTCATGCAAATTGAGATATTCAGGTAATAATCTGTATTCGCCTCCGGAGTGAACGACTTATAAGGAATTGTTACCTTCTGCTCCTCTCCCGGCGCTGCAAATAAATCTTCTATCTTGCCTTCCTGTACCACAGTTTCATTTCCCTGAATCCACCATTTCAAATATAAATGGGACAAATCTAAGAAATCATACCAGTTTTTCAATTTGATTTCATTGCTCTTACCTTCTGTCTTCATCACTTCAACCGGCGCAATAATCTGCTTGTACTCCAAAAGCGATGGTGATGGCGTACGGTCCGGCATTAAAAGTCCGTCAATACAGAAGTTTCCATTAGTTGGAAAGTCTCCAAAATTTCCACCATATTTATAATACTTATGTCCATTTTCTTCTGTGTAGATTCCATGGTCGTACCATTCCCAAATGAATCCACCTTGGAGACGTTTGTACTTACGGTACATATCCTGATATGCTTTCAAGCCTCCCGGTCCATTTCCCATAGCATGACCGTATTCACACATCACATGTGGTTTCTCACCTTTGATTTTGTATTCCCCGATTTCCTGAAGCCATTTTAATCTTGTGTACATCGTAGAATATACATCTGTCACTTCCGCCTCGAAGTCTCCTTCATAATGAATAAGTCTTGTATTATCTAACGCACGAATTGCTTTTGCGGCGCTCTTGAAGTTACATCCAAAGCTTGATTCATTTCCCATAGACCACATAATGATACTCGGATGGTTTCTGTCTCTTTTTACCATACGGACACTTCTATCTACATAAGAAGTCTTCCATTCCGGATTATCTGTAATCCATGTATAGTTTTCAACCCATTCAAATCCATGACACTCTAAATCAGCTTCATTGATAACATATAAACCATACTCATCACACAAATCGTAGAAGTATTCATTTGCCGGATAGTGTGAACAACGAACCGCATTCATGTTATGCTGTTTCATCATAATCACATCGGATTTCATCTGCTCATATGTCACACAGCGTCCTTCCTTCGGATTATAGTCATGATGGTTGACTCCGTTTAATAAAATCACTTTATTGTTTACTCTGAAATTATTATCGATAATTTCAATTTTGCGGAATCCTGTTCTTACTTTTATCTCGTGGTTTTCCACTTTCACTGTAAGCGTATATAACTCCGGTGTTTCTGCCGTCCATGTCTTTACATTTTCTACTTTTTCCTGAATCTGAACCACTCCGTTCTCTGTAGAAAATTCTCCTTCTGCAATCTGTTCCCCGGCTTTTTCCAATCCCCATGTTCCGCCGCATACCGGACTCTTCGTTCTCATAAAAATATTCAGAATTCCATTCTGATATGTTTCATCCAAATCTCCGTTCACCTGACAATCCAGAATTGCATTTTTCGATTCATTAATCAATTCCACATCGCGGTAGATTCCAGAAAGCCACCACATATCCTGGTCTTCTAAATATGTTCCATCTGACCATTTGTAAACACGAACTGTAATGTCGTTTTCTCCTTCCACTACATGTGCTGAAATATCAAATTCACTTGGGAGACGGCTCACTTTACTGTAGCCTACATGTTCCCCGTTCACCCATACATCAAAAGCACTATCGACTCCATGGAATTTCAAAATCGTATCCTGTTCTAACCATTCTTTTGTCAAAGTCACTTTCTTCTTATAAATTCCTGTCGGATTCTGACTTGGTACATATGGTGGGTTAATCGGGAACAAATACAATACATCTGTATAGTGCATCGCATCATATCCGCGTAACTGCCAAACGGACGGGACATCAATCTCGTCCCATCCGTCAGCACTATTATTCATAAATCCTTCAGGAGAAAGTTCAGGTGCTTCCAAATATAAGAATTTCCATTGTCCGTTTAACGAAATTCTCTCGGATGAATCCTGATAGAATGCAGTACGAGCCTCTCGTCTTCCAATATGTTCAAGTCCCTGGTCTTCCCATCTCTTTTTCACTCGCTGTATCATAGTATTTCTCCTTCTTATTTTATTTAATAGAACCACTTGTTCCTTCTACAATGTATTTCTGTGCAACAATAAACACGATAATTGGTGGTATAATCATAATAATCGTGATACAGAGCATCGGAATAATCTGTGTTGTATGGACTCCTTTAAACTGTGCAAGTCCAAGCGCTAATGTATATTTGCTTCTGTCCTGTAAGAAAATCAATGGTCCAAGATAATCATTCCATACACTAATCATGTTGAGTACTCCAACAAGAATTAATGACGGTCTCAATATTGGCATGAAAATCTTCCAATAAATTTGGAATGAGTTCGCACCATCGATTCGCGCCGCTTCCTCAAAATCCTTCGGAACACCCATCAAGAACTGGCGCATCAGGAAAATGTAATACGCCGAACCGAACCATGCCGGCACAATTAACGGCTTTAATGTATTAATCCATCCAAGCATGTTAAATTCCATATACTGAGGAATCATGGTAACATCCCAGGGAATCATCATTGTAGATAAAAGAATAATAAACAATACATTTTTTCCCTTAAACTGGAATCTCGCAAATCCATAAGCGACAAGGGAACATGAGAGAACCTGTCCTACTGTTGTTCCTATCGTTATCAGAACAGAATTTAAAAAATACTGACCAAACGGCTGCGCTTTCCATGCATTGATAAAGTTCTCGAAATGCCATTCCTCAGGAAATAACTTCGGAGGATATGCAATTGCTTCCCCTTCTGTCTTAAAAGCAGAAAATAACATATAGACAAACGGTGCAAGGAAGTAAAGTGCAACCAATCCCAAAAGGATATAAATAATGACTTTTGAAGTCTTAGACATTTTCATTATCTTCTTCCTCCTCTCTTTTTCTTCTTATCAGCTCCACCTGCTTCTGTCTCATAGAATACCCACGCCGAAGATGACTTAAATACTAATGCGGTAAGAATCAAAATAATAATAAACATTACCCATGCGTTTGCACTTGCATAACCAAGTTTGTGATGTTTAAACGCATTATTGTATGTCATAAGTCCATAGAAATATGTAGACTTTAACGGTCCTCCACCTGTCAGAAGCATTACCAATGTTACCTGCTGGAATGAACTAATCACCGATGTAACCAGATTGAATAAAATGGTCGGTGTGATAATTGGTAATGTAATACTGAAAAATTGCCTTGCCGGAGAAGCTCCATCTAAGCTTGCCGCCTCATATACATCTATCGGAATGTTCTTGATATCTGTATAGAAAATAAGCATCATACTACCAACTCCAAAGGCACTGGCAATGATAACAGCTAAAAGAGCCCATGCCGGGTCTACAAGCCATTTTGGTCCTTCAATCCCAATGAGGGATAATAAATAATTCAAAACTCCGTAATCACCATTCAAAATCCATCCCCAGATAATTGAAACCGCAACACCCGAAACAACTGTTGGAATGTAATAAATCGTTCGGAATATCTTCACACCTTTTACCGGCTGTGTAATCAGCATTGCAAGGAAAAGTGCAATAATCATATTAAGTGGTACAAAGATTGCCGCATATTTCAGAGAGATTACTAAAGATTTCCAGAACTGGTCATCTTTTGTAAACATCTCCATATAATTGCCAAATCCAACAAATTCCGGACTTCCTACAAGCGGCCAATCAAAGAAGCTCATAATTAATGAAAATATAAGCGGACCGATTGTAAATACAAGAAATCCGATAATCCACGGCAAAATAAACAGATATGGCGTTGCCGTTTTCAGAAATTTCTTTTTTTTCATAGTTCCCTCTCCTTTGTTTTTACTCGTTTTACTTAGTAAAATTATTGTACCTTTTTACCGATAATATGTAAACCTTTTTAGTGTAAAATATTGATTTTCTATATTTTCCATAGTAATACGTATCTATTTTTGTCTATTTTTACTATGCATCTCTACTTGCAGTTTCTTAAAATTATCATTTTTGACTCATATGGACGAAGTACCCCTTTTTCTCCTTCGTTTTGATAATTCGAAATCAAAATTTCTCCTTTTTCCCATTCGTCCGAAACGTCATAAGAAACCGTCTGTTTTCTGAAATTACAAATAACCAACATCTTCTCTAAATCATTCTCTCTTATATAAGCAAAAACATTCTCATCCTCTTCCAAAACTGGTATATATCTACCCTCTATAAAGATATCTTCTGTCTTTCTCAGTTCAATTAACTTTTTATAGTAGTAGAAAATAGAATCTTTATCTAACAACGATTCTTTTGCATTGATTTCCGTATAATTAGGATTGCAACTAATCCACGGCGTCCCCGTCGTAAATCCTGCATTCTCACTATCATCCCACTGCATCGGTGTTCTCGCGTTATCTCGTCCCTTCTTATAAATAGACTCCATGATATCTTCTTCTTTATAACCAAGCTCTTTGCGCTCATGATACATATTCAACAATTCAATATCCCGATACTCTTCTATCTTAAGTTTTATATTCGTCATCCCAAGCTCTTCCCCTTGATAGATATAAGGCGTACCCTGCATGCCGTGAATAATTGTCGCTAACATTTTCGCCGACTCTTTCCTATATTCCCCGTCATCTCCAAATCTGGAAACAACCCTCGGCAAGTCATGATTGCACATAAACAGACTATTCCATCCCTTTCCATAAAGACTTGTCTGCCATTTTGTGAATACTTTTTTAAATTCAACAAACGGAAGTTCTCTCAAATCCCATTTATCTTTTCCCGGCTGTTCATCTAAAACCATATGCTCAAACTGGAATACCATCGAAAGCTCCGAGCCATCCGGATTGCTATATCGCATAGCCGTCTCCGGTGTTGCACTCCACGCTTCACCTACAGTTACCAAATCCGCTTTCTGAAAAGTTTCCCTGCTCATTTCCTTGATATATGGATGCAGCATTTTCCCGTCATCCATAATCATTTCATCAACTTCTTTTCCGATTAAGTCAATAACATCTAACCGAAAGCCGCCTACGCCTTTCTCTATCCACCAGTTAATCATTTTATAGATTTCTTTTCTTAATTTTGGGTTTTCCCAATTTAAATCCGGCTGTTTTACAGAGAACTGATGAAGATAATATTCTCCCAACTCTGGTACCCATTCCCAAGCCGGTCCAGAAAAGATTGACCGCAGTCTATTTGGATATATCTCTTCTTTCCCTTCTCTCCATACGTAAAAATCATGGTAAGGATTGTCTTTTCCTTTTTTTGCTTCTATAAACCACGGATGCTCATCAGAAGTATGATTTAAAACCAAATCCATAATAATTTTTATTCCTCTCTCTCTCGCTTCTGAAATCAGACAATCCATATCTTCCATATTGCCAAAAATCGGGTCAATATCCTGATAGTCTGAAATGTCATATCCGTTATCATCCTGTGGCGATTTATATACTGGAGATAACCAAATTGCATCAATTCCAAGTTCTTTTAAATAATCTAATTTTTCTATAATTCCAGCCAAATCGCCAATTCCATCTCCGTTGCTGTCCTTAAAACTTCTTGGATAAATTTGATAAACTACCGCTTTTTTCCACCATTTTTCCATACTTTTTTCCATAATTCTTTTCACCTTTCTTTTCATAATTTTATGACATCAATGTTGTATATCATTTCCCATGATTTCTTCTAAATCTAAAGGTTTTGCTGCTTTATTAAATAATTCCAATAATTCATCATCAAAATGCTGTCTTGCATAACTCACCTCATCAAATACCATTGTAACTGCATTGTCCTTTTCGCAAGGCGGCCAATAAAGACTTTCTGTAGAAGGAGAACCTGTATATGCAAAGCTTATCAACGCTTCCGACATCTGCTTTTCTAAACGTTCTGAGACCTCTGGAATATTTGCACTCTCCACTTTATCTACATTTGACAAAAAGAATGGAATATCAGCACAATGCCACGCAGGATTAATGTAATGATACGGAAAGTCTAAAGCAAAAACATAAAGATATGCTTTCGCTTCTCCATATCCAGCATGTTGAAGCGCTAATTTTTTTGAAGGTTCTCGGAATAGACGGTCAATTACCAGCAAATTTAACGGGTGATGGTTCGGATAAGTTTTCTTGAATATCTCTAAAAGTTTTTCAGCATTTTCTCCAAAGTTCTCTTTATAAATCTGTTCAACTCTCTCATCACTCAACTCACGCGGGTCAAATGTATTTCTTTCAAATCCCGCAAATTCCGCATAGGTACTGCCAACAACAATCGGTATTTTTCGTCCTGTTTCATCTAATCCTTCTAATACTTCTCCATGCCAGAATTCTCCCGGCATTGGCACACATCCCACATATTCTCCACGTGCCTCTACATCGGGAGATACCTTATTATAAGCATTCGCAAAGTCCCGATAAGGTACCTTTTCCAATTTTTCCACTTCGTTTTCAGAAATCCCCAGTGCTTCAAGAACTGCCCGAACAATAGCCTTCCCATCCTTCTTTTTCGTCGGAAGAAGTGTTCCATCAGATACTCCACTCATGATAAAGACTTTATGAAACAAACCGTCCGCTTCCGGAATCCTCATTAGTGCGCTGCTTTTCATTCCTCCGCCCGATTGTCCAACAACTGTTACATTTTCCGGGTCTCCACCAAAAGCTTCAATATTTTCGCGAATCCATCTCAATGCTGCCACAATATCTGCATGGCCCGCATTTGCAGAGTTTTTATATTTTTCGCCAAACGAAGACATATCAAAATATCCAAGAATATTCAAACGATGGTTCACACTCACCATGAGCACATCGCCTTTTTTACATATATTGAATCCATCGTATGATTCTTGCTCAATTGCAGAACCTGCCACAAAAGCTCCTCCATGAAGCCAAACAAGTACAGGTTTTTTCTCTCCATTTCCCAATCCCGGAGTCCATATGTTTAAATTTTGACAATTTTCATCCATTGGCCAATATCGATGTGGTACGAACAACTCTCCTCCCGGAACATCTTGCTCGAGCAGCGGACAGACATATCCATAAGAAGTAGTTTCCCTCACACCTTCCCAAGGTTCCACACTCTCCGGAGCTTGAAAACGTTCTGCTTTTGCATACGGAATCCCTTTAAAAATATAAATACCATCCAAATAGTATCCGTGTACTCTCCCAGCAGTTGTTCTTACCACAGCTTTATCATCATACACAAATTTTTTCATGTCATACTTCCTCCTTCCACGCCATTTTAAAAAGCCCCCTATTCACACCACACTCGATGTGAATAGAGGTCCTTTTATGATATCTTGCTACTTTATTGCTTTGCCGCTGCGTCCAGTGCTTCCGAAACATCTTTTAAGGAACTTGGATTAAATACTTCTTCAAATGCTAACGACAGCGTTTCTGAAATTTCCGACCAATCTTCAATGATGAAGCTGGCTGGTGTATGTCCGGCACTCTGGTCTAACATTTCAAGGAATGCCTCATCACCTTTTCCTTCCATTTCACTGTGCGCTTTATCATATCCTTTTTTACAATAGAACTTCACAAATTCCCATGCCGCTTCTTTATCTTTACAATCTTTAGAAATTGAAATTCCTGAAGATGATAAAATACTTACGGAAGGTTCTTCACCAAAAGAAGGTATCTTAGCTACTCCATAATTCATTCCATCAGCTTTCAGACTTTCTAATGGCCATGTTGCACATACATACATCGCAACCTGTCCTGAACGGAATTCATCAGTTCCATTCTTTTCTGTAGCGATTGCATACCCTTCTTTCTGCATATCCTGGAACATCTGGAATACTTCTTTTGATTTGTCAGAATTAAGGTATCCATCTAAATTGCCTTCTTCATCACAGTACGCTGTCCCATTACTCCAGAGATACATTTCAAAATCATATGGGTCTGGTTTCATTTGGAATGCAAAACCTTTTGCATCAGTTTTTTCAGAAATTGTTTTAGCTGCCTTCTGTAAATCTTCCCATGTCCAATCTCCAGTCGGCTCCTCTAACCCCGCTTCTGCAAAGATATCTTTATTATAGAACAATGCGTGTGTCGCAAATCCTACTGGAATACCATATGTCTGTCCGTCAAATGAGTTGTAATCCCATAATGTTTCGCTAAACTGACTCTTAAATTCATCCCCGCCTTCTTTTTCAATCCATTCATCCATCGTTTCAAGACCTTGATAATATGCAGGATAGTTCCACATATACATTACATCCGGTGCATCTCCCGCACCCATTCCGGCAGCAATTTTTGTGTCAAATTCACTTCCGTACGCCTCCAGTGTAACTTCTATTTTATCCTGGGATGCATTAAATTCATCTACAAATTCTTGCTGATAATCAATATCATCAGCAACATCCCATGTTGCAAAACGAATTTTTGTTTTCCCATCTTCAGTTTTTCCGTTGTCTTCGCTTTTTCCACATGCCGTTAAAGTCATGGCGCCAATCAAAGCCAAGGCACATACTTTTGCAATCCTCTTTTTCATTGCAGCCCCTCCTTTTTATACACTTTACTAAGTAAAATTATTACGATTCTTTATTCCTCTATTTACCTACTGCTGCATCCAAAACTTCCGCAACATCTTGTAACGAACTCGGGTTAAATACCTGTTCAAACGATAAAGCTAACGCCTCCGAAACTTCCGACCAATCTTCAATAATAAAGCTTGCCGGTGTATATCCGGAACTCTGTTCCAACATTGTATAGAATGGCGCAAACTCTTCTTTTTCCATAATCTTCTCAGATTCTACAACACTATACAAAGCCGGCATTTCACTACCAATTCTTTCTTTACTTGCATACTCTCCTGTCCAGAATTTCACAAATTCCCATGCCGCTTCTTTATGCTTGCTATCTTTCGACATCGCAATACCTGATGTACTCAAAATACTTACAGAATCTTGTCCCGCATCCTTAAACGCCGGAATATCAACTAATCCGAAATTCAATCCATCTTCCTTGAAATCATTAATTGACCAAGAGCCATAGATATACATTGCCGCTGACTCTGCCCGGAACTCATCTGTTCCATTTCCTTCTGTGGAAACCGCATATCCATCTTTTTCCATATCCTGGAACATTTCAAACACTTCCTGAGATTTATCGGAATTCAAGTTTCCATCTAACTCTCCTTCCTCATCACAATAAGCCGCTCCATTACTCCATAAAAACATTTCATAATCATACGGGTCTGGTTTCATCGAAAACGCAAATCCCGTCGCATCTGTCTTATCTGTAATCGTCTTAGCCGCTGTTTGCAAATCATCCCATGTCCAATCAGCCGTAGGCTCCGCAACTCCCGCCTGTGCAAAAAGGTCTTTGTTGTAAAACAACACATGAGTAGTAAATCCTACCGGGATTCCGTATGTAGAACCATCAATTGAGTTATACGGCCACAAAGCTTCATAAAAGTTATTCTTATATTCTTCCCCTTCTTTTTCAATATAAGAATCTAACGGCTCCAATCCTTCATGATATGCAGGATAATTCCACATATACATCACATCCGGTGTATCTCCAGAACCCATTCCTGCACTAATTTTAGTATCAAAATCTTGTCCATAAGCCTCCAAAGTAACTTCGATATCATCATGTTCTTCGTTAAACTTATCTACCATAGCCTGTTGCTTGTCTACATCCGCCGCAACATCCCACGTCGCAAATCTAAGTTTTGTTTTACCTCCTTCCGACGCTTCTTCTTTTTTACTGCCACATCCGCAAAATACACAACTAACCGCCAGTGTAACCGCTAATGCGCTCACTAATTTCTTTTTCATAGCTTTTCCTCCTTCTTATTAAAAAAATTAGTTTCAAAACACATGCTCTACAGCTAAAAACGTTTTTTATTTTTAACCATATTTTACTTGGTAAAATTATTGTATATTTTTACTTCTGGTTTGTAAATAGTTTTTCTTACACATATTTATTTTCTATATTTTTCATAGTAATTCAGAACGCTTTTTGTGTATTTTGTCCAATTTTATTATCTATTCATTCTATATTTAAACTAACACTTCCTCCAATTGGAACAAAAAATTTTATCACTCCATTTATCTGTTTTACATAGTTATCAAAAATCTCTCCTTTACAATCCCTAATTATAAAATGCATGACACAGTCTTGTTCCGTTTCTATAAACATTTCTTTGCTATGTGTTGCATTTAACAACAGGATTTTCTTCCAATTACTTTTCAGCTTTATCACTTTATTTTCTTCGTAAACACCTACCGCCGCTTCATTTTCTTTTTCTCCACACAGAACAGGATACAAATTTTCCGGGGATTCCGCCAGAAAAGAACCTTCTAATCTTACTTTAAAATATTCTTCTGCCAAGCACATATAATGCCGAATCACCTTGGTTACATCTTCGCTGCATTCATTTAACAGTACCGATAACTGAAGGCATCCAAAAAAACAATGCAGTAATGCAACCGATATTTCTTCTATTGTTTCATCCGGATTCCACATTACCATATCAGAGTGAACCGCTGTATCTCCACTTAAAATTCTCAAATCTGCAATTCCAACCTTATTTGCCAGATAAGACATCGGGCAATCATCTACCCTCAATATATTTCCAAATTTTCGAATATATGGACCGATATATTTTTGTCGAAATTCAATCAAAACATCTTGATTATATTCCCTTAGTTTTTCGTATAATTCTGTCATCATACATTCTAAAGCATCCTGAACATCTCGAATATCCATTGCTTCTATGTAAGGTGGTATATGTTTTCCTTCATAAAATTCATCAATAAAATCCAACTTTAATCCATCCAACTTATATGTTTCTACTAACTTTGTATATTCCATTATCAAGTATTCTCTTACCTCTTTATAACGAATATCCAAAACTCCCGCTCCCATATCCTCTTGATACATCAAAAGCTTGTCCGAAAACCTATTCCATATTTTAGACTTCTCCCCTATAAACGGTACGCTTACCCACAACATATACTTTAGCCCAAGCGAATGCACGAACGCCACATGTTCTTTCATATTTGGAAATTTTTCTTCAGACGGTTTCCAATCTCCGCAAAAGGCATAGCCACGATTGCTGTCTTCCGTCTGCCATCCGTCATCTACAATAATTCCTTTAAACCCTAATTTCGCCGCTAATTCACACTCTTTTTCCAACTCTTTTTCACTCAGATTTTGGTGATAAGAATACCAAGTAGAATAAAATGGCATTTTCGCTGCTTGCGGAACATATGCCGGCATTATTTTGCAAGAATCCTCCCACCACCTTTGCACAAACTTCAAAGATTCCGTATAATGCATGTCTTGCCTGTTAACCAAAAGCTTCACTTCTTTTTTCCCTCTTCCAAGATGCATCTTCAAGCGAAATAAAAATTTTCCATTTTCCTCATGTACTCCTATCTTCCACCATACTTCTCTCATAGCTTCTGAAACCGCAAGTGTATAGCGATTCTCTCCTCTTTGATTAAAAAGACAATATACAGGAGCAGAAATAGATAACATCGTTTTTCTCTGCTTCTGCCAATCTGCACCATAAATTCTTTCATATCTGCAATCCGGATACCAACATCCTACGATATCTAAAATAGTTTCATACCATTCCAAATATAAAATTTCTTCTTCCTCCAATTCTGGAAGTATGAAAGAATATTCTACAATTTCTCTTCCTTTTTCTTCCATTGTACAAATCACATTTTCCTTATGCTCTGTCCAATATGTGATGTTTCTTTTCATGATTTAGTTCCTCCTTATGATGACATTTCTATCAATTGTTTCTTTTTTCTTGTCCAATATACAATATATAAAAGCGCCGTCACTCCCCACGATATCGGATGGCTAAGAGTTACCACTTCAATGGCCGGATGAATCGGAACAACAAACCATATCCACAGCACTCGAAAAATACATATTCCACAGCAGGTCATAATTGTTGGAATAACCACATCTCCCATTCCTCTTAATGCCCCGGAGTATATCTCAATAAACACAAACAGAGAATATGCGGGTGCCATATAACGCAAAATTTCTATTCCAATATCTATCACATTTCCATCTTTTGTAAACAAATCAAATAAATTTTCTCCAAATATAAAGAAAAAAATACTCATACCTATAGAAACCACAAGTGTAAGTCTGACGCAAACAGATACACTTTCTACCACTCTTCTGTATTTTCCAGCTCCATAGTTTTGTCCTGCAAACGTCGTAATCGCAATCCCAAATCCTGTAAGCACCATCCAATAAAATGCATCAATTTTTGTAAACATCGTCCAAGCCGCCACCGTATCCGTCCCCAATCTATTAATCGCTATTTGTATTACAACATTAGAGCCGCTATACATAAGAGCCTGCATCCCCATTGGAACTCCAATTTTTAATATCTCAAACAATGATTTCGAACAAATTGTCATATTTTTAATTTTCAATTTATAAGTATCTTTTGTTTTTAACAAAGCAGCGAAAACAAGCACTGCACTCACAGCTTGCGAAAAAACGGTTGCAATCGCAACGCCATAAATCCCCATATGAAACACAAGAACCAATATTAAATCTAATATTGTATTTACCACACAGCAAACCATCAAATAATATAACGGTCTTTTAGAGTCTCCAACAGCTCGTAAAATTGCAGAACCCACATTATATAAAAACGTGAATATAATTCCTAAAAAATATATTTTTAAATATGCAATAGAGCCATCCATCGTGTCTTCTGGCGTTCCCATCCATGTTAAAAATACTGGTGTTCCTATATATCCTATTACTGAAAGAATGCTGCCACTAATGAAACAAAATGTTACCGCTGTATGCAAGGCATTGGATAGTTCTTTTCGATTCTTCGCTCCATAATATTGCGCAATCACAACCGCTGCACCCGAAGATAATTCTATAAAAAATCCCAACACCAATCCTACTATCTGGCTCGTAGAACCTCCTACCGATGCCAATGCCTCTTTCCCAACAAAGCGCCCAACAATGATTGCATCAATCATGTTATAGAACTGTTGAAACAATGTTCCAATCATGATAGGGATAGCAAAGACTATCAGTTCTTTCGATAGGATTCCGTCTGTAATGGCTCTATTTTCTTTCGCTCCTTCTAACTTTTTCGCCTTCATATCATTCCTCCCTACGCCTTTTCCTAGATTATAGTATTTTGTTTTATAATAAAACATATATACTTGTCACAATAAGCAGTCATAATGTTAGATTTTACTTGAAGTATTCATCATAATATGCCAAAATGTATGAAACAAACAAATTGTATAAGGAGGAATTCTATGGAACAGAGTAAAGTTGTTCATATCCAATCCCCATCTTCTTTCCCACTCCGATTATTTTTCATCGGAAAATCAGTTTGCATGCCGCAACACCATGTTTCTAACCATATACGTCAAAATTATATCCTTCATTTTATTACAAGTGGTAAAGGAATTTTTTCCATGGACGGACACATTTATCATCTTCATAAAAATCAAGGCTTTTTTATTCCACCGGATACCCCTATCTATTATCAGGCAAATTCTGATGAGCCTTGGGAATATTTTTGGATTGGAATAGACGGTTTCGGAGCAGAACAATTTTTTTCTCACTTGGGACTCACATCACATTCACCTATTTTTGAATACAAACAAGCAGAACAGTTATCAAGCATGATTGAAAATATGCTTCTCGTTTCGCCAAATACCTTAGAGAACAAATTAAAGCTGCAAGGACTCCTTTTCCTCTTCTTATCGCAAGCTGCCTCTTGCTGTTTTCCTGCAACTTCGGAAGCTCAGAATTGTGAAAATGTACATATTGAAAAAGCAATTGCTTTCATTCAAGATAATTATCATCATCCTATTACGGTAGAAACAGTTGCCAATCATACCTCTCTAAATCGTTCCTATCTTTCTACTCTTTTTCGGCAACAAATAGGGATAACTATTCAAGACTACCTTACAAATTACAGAATCTCCCGAGCATCTGAGCTGCTCCTTCTAACCGAAGATTCTGTCCATTCCATCGCTTATTCCTGCGGATATAGCGACTCTTTAACATTTTCAAAAGCATTCAAACGGTTAAAAGGAATTTCTCCTACTGTTTACAGAACCAAAGAACAAATGTACTATAATTACCAATAACTATATTCTCTAAAAAACGGGATTTGACATGTCTCCACAGCCAAATCCCGTTTTTTATTAACATACTAAATTCTTCTAATTCTTATTCTTTATAAATTCTTGATAAACTTCCTCCGTCTCATAATTCGGCGCCTTCAAGGCTGCAATATCATAAATCTTCCTAACAACAGATTCCTCTTCTTCCAACATTTCCGAAATTTCCAAAACAGTATAATTCTTTTGCATCTTTTTCAACACGATGGTAATTAGTTTCTTTATTTCTCCCTCTTCTCGTCCTTCTTCTCGACCATCATCCAGCAACATCTGTCCAAGTTTTGTCATCTTAACCGCCTCCCTAATTTCTTTTACATCCATTTCATTTAAGAATTTTTCCGCCATTGCATACATCACCGCCTCAATTTTCTTGATTTCTTCTTTATCGATATCCGCTTCCGCTCTTTTCGAAAATTCAAACGCTTTTTTTATCCGGTCTTTCTGACTCATTTCCCCACCAAGTAACGAACATAATGTAAATGGTATCAAATCTTCTTTTGTTACTTTTCCTCCACCATCCAATTTTTTCTGAAGTTTTTCTATCAAATCCTCGACTACAATTTTTTTCATAATAATCGGCTGGATTTTATAGGTATTTATTCCTTCTGTAAATTCCGTCCTTGGATTCTGTATCATTCCAGAAAATAATACATATGTTGTTACTTTCACTTGATTCTGATAGCTAGTTATCGCCTCATAAATTCGGAACCTTTTTAATCCTTCCACACCTTCATCTGTACTTTGAAATTCAAAATGAGCCCAGGAACCATCTTCCATAACAAGATTAAAATCTTGCAAAAATTTCTTCAATTCCAAGTGTATCACTTCTGTAGGCGCAATTCCCACCGCCTTTCCTTCAATCCCAAGATACGGTAAAAGTTCATCTTTAAAATAATGCATCATCAATTTTAACACCGCATCTTCTGTCTGACTATACACGTTTCTAGGTCTTCCCTTTGAAGCTTCTTCTTTCTTTACTTCCTTGTTTTCTTCATCCATATAGCGTCCTTTCTGTAAGACTCTATAGAGAAACTATCTTTATCACATAAAAATATACATCCCAGACAACGGAATCGTTACGTCTCATTCTATTGTGTTTCATATCTATTTTCAAATGCGAATATACTCCGACCGGAAGATTCTACATAGAAAATCTGACTTGTATAAGATAATAAAAAGAATTGTGATAGTCTCCCCATACAGTTAACCATCGTCTGTGATAGCTCTACTATATTCTCTAAAATAAGTATTTGTCAAGATATTTTCTATACTTATACATACTTTCATTCCTTTTATAGGTAATGTCAATCGCACAATTCTTTCTCATTATCAGTCAGGCATTCTACCCTTCCCTTCTCCTTTTCACATGATTCGACAACTTCGGAACCTTCTTCGTATTCACCGGTATCTGAATATTCAAAAGCGTTTTCACAAGCCATATGAAGAACAGCAGCACAAGAATCGGAATGGCGCAGGATGTAACAAGCATCACCGCAAGCGATTCTATAAAATTGTTCAGTGAAGTTTCCATCTTCTTCACAATGCTGGAGAATCCACCTTTGATTTTGGAGATGAAGCCTTTGATTACTCCTTCGTCTTTTTCCGCGCTTTCTTCAATTTCTTCCGTCGTCTCCTTCGCAGATTCTATCGTCTCTTCAATCGAAGATTCATAGGTTGCTTCAATCAAATCCGATATTTTCATACTCGCCGGAATGACAAGCACAATCGCAAGCCCGAATAATACCAATCGTTTTCCAATATTTTTCAACAGCTCTTCGTTCCAAAAGACACTGAGAGAAAACAAAAGGCAGGCGAGCGGAATCAAAATGGTAAACGCCGCATATCCGGTAATTGTCAGCAAATACTTCTCCAGATACAATGCCGAAAGCACGATGAGAAAATAACCGCTCATATCCATTAATTTTTCCGAAATCGCACTCCCCATATCGTCCGGCAGCATAGAAACTGTGATAGACGCAGCCGTAGAAGCCGCTGTCAATTCCATGACTGTCGTTTTCTTTTCATCCAAAGATTCTATGGTCTTCGCGTGAAATTCAGCTGATGATGCGTATTTTGTAATTCCAAAGATAGAAATAAGCGCAATCATCAGTGGAATCACTACTCTGGCAACGATTTTCATATCTACTTTTTTCATTTGTAACCCTTTCTTCCAACACTCTATATTTTTCATTCCTTATTTCGGACTTTTCCTTGGTTCTCCCACCGGTTTCATTCTTCCGCGTCCTCGTCCAGCGCTTCGATGAGGAAACTGACCGGCCGGAATCCATCATTACAGGAAATCATCACAGATTTCTTATTCTTCATCCAGCCGTCATAAATGTCTTCCGCCCCATAGGATAACGCCATCACGAAGGAAGAGATGCTCTCCCACGCACTGTCGCAGAACCCTTCCGGCTTCTTCCAGCCATTTGCAAAAAACACTTGTCCAACTTCCATATCACAAGGATGCTCCATCGGATTTTCATACTGTTCCATCAAGTCCCGATAGCACGCAACCTTCTTTACGGTAATTCTACATTTTTTCATCCATTTCTCCTCCTTCTCTTTTCAGATTAAGAACGACAATCTCACTGTTACTTCCGATTCTCATCGGCATTTGAAAATATCCGGCGCCCGAAGACACCACGCTCTGCGTGTTTCCTTCTCTTCCATATCCATAAAACCCTTCGCTTCCATAAGCAAGTTTTGTAAAAATATTTGCCGGGAAGAATTGTCCTTTATGCGTGTGTCCACACAGAATCAAATCCACATTTTGACCGACAGCCTCTTTGATTCCGGTCGGATTGTGGTCGATAACAATCTTCGGTTTTTCTCCTTCGACGGTCTTCAATATTTCAAACAGAGGCTTTCTCTTTGGATTTCCCATGCTATCATCTCTTCCTATGAATGTAAAGTCCTCCGTCTCCTTTCCTTCGTCTACAAGAAGCTGAATCTTTGCTTTTTCAAAAAATTCCCAAATCTCTCTCATGCTTGATTTCGGGTCATGATTTCCCAAAACCGCATAGATGTTTCCTTGCGGCTCTAATTTCCGCAACTCCGCTGAGATAGCATCTTTCTCACAGTAGGCAAACGCATCCACGTCAAACATATCCCCCGCTATCAACACAAAGTCCGGATGAAGTCCATTTACCTTATCGACTATCTTCTTTAACTGCGGTATATCGACAAATGTTCCAACATGAATATCGCTCAAAAGCGCCGCCTTTCTTTCCGTCTTCAAGTTGCGAAGAGGGATTGTATATTCCCGAACATATAGTTTCTTCGCATGAAGAAACCCATAGATAGTAAGGGCAAAGGAGCCTAGAATCGGAATACTATAGAACCGATTCCTGTGAATCCCAAGAAGTCCGGTCAGAATGTCATAAATCCACAGCATCAATACAAGATACAACAAAAAGCAGAGAATCACACTGCAGCATTCATACAGATTCCTTGTCTTTTTCTTTTCTTTCCCACTTTTCAAATACAGGAACATATATCCCATCAAAACCAGAAGAAGTACGCAGAGTATTCCTTCGCAATTATAAGAAAATAAACTCTCCGTCAACCTTCCCATTCGTTCTGACACATAAAATACAGACAGGAAAGAAAAGACAAGAAATAAAATAGAAAAAAACTTTCCACGCACAAATTTTCCAAAAGATTTCATTGCTTCCACACCTTCCATTTCTCATGTTTTTGCACACTTTGTGCATATTATAACATATTTTTGCAACAAAAGATGCCGGATTTTTTCCGACATCTTTCTTCCTCTATTCGTTTAACACGATTGCATTGACTGCCTCTTTCAAATCTACTACGTGGCTTCTGTCAAGAAGCGCAAGCGGTTTCCCATCAAGTACCGCCAGGCAGTTGTTTCCATCGTATCGGTAGAACTTAACCTCCACTTCCGGATACGTTTGATTGTTCAAATGAATCTTCAACCCGATTTCTTCCTGTTGTTTCGGTTTTTCATCCGTAAACTTCTCAATTGTAAGCCCGGATAACGCCTCCTCAAATTCCGCTCCTTCTACTTTTTTCTCGTTATAATACCATACCGTTTCGTCATCTTCCTCTTTTACGGTCAACGTATGCTCATTCCCATCCAGAGAAATGTCCACCGACTTGATATCTTCCACATCTGCTGTGAACACTTCCTGATGTCGAAGGTCATTGTAACCCGCTTTCATCAAGGCTTTATAGTCCTCTCCTGCAATTTGATAGATGATTTCAGAATCTCCGACTCTTGCATAAGCCGTTATCTCTTCCGAATCGGACTTTTTATCCTGCTTTTCCTCCGGGTTCTGTGCAATATGAAGAACGAACTCCTTCGCCTCTACCTTTTTCTCTTCCTCATGTTTCACTTCATACTCCATCGTCATCGTAAGGTCCGGTTTATCCAATCCGTATTTTTTCAATTCTTCTTCCGTCGCATGATACGTCATATACTGTCCAAGATTCAGATTCGATACAAGGTCCAAATATGCTTTTACATTCGTCGTGTCAAGTGGGAGAAGTTCACTTCCATCCTTCTTAAAGTAAACGTCATCTTTGCAGTATGTTTTCTGACTGTCTTCTTCATAGACAACTTGATACGATTCTTTTCCCTGAAATTCCAAAGACTTCGTCTCACCGACATCCGGAATGTCATCATTTTTTATCATATCTTTCAGTTCCAGTTTAAAATCTTCCAGCAAGTCTTCTTTTACAAGATACACGTTTCCGTCACCGATGGAAACATATCTTTGTTCATCCATTTTGCTGTAATCGCCTAACTCTACCTCATACATTTTCTCTTTCGTCTCTATCCGGATGCTACCAATCGGTTCCTTTAACCCATACTGCGCATAATCTTCCACATCTTCAATGATAAACGAGACTTCAAACTTCTCAAACGGTTCCAGTAATTCTTTGATTTTCTTTTCATTTACCGGAAACGTCTCATCCTCATCATAGAGCCAGGAATCTTCCTTATGAAATGCGAGTTTTCCCGCTTCTGTTTCCCAGGAAAGTTTCGTCACGTCTTCCTGATTGATATTCAGAACCACTTCATCGCTGTTTTGAATCTTCTCCTTCTTCTCTTCCTGCCTGCTGACAACAAAAATCAGCAGACACAGCGCTGCGAACACACCGAGGAGGAGATATAGTTTTTTAGCCTTTTTCATTTCTTCTTCTCCTTCTTACCACAACTACAATCCCCGTCACTACAAACGCAAGAGGGAATACGCCAATCATCACCGTCTTTAAAAGAGATGCGGTAGATTCGTCAATCGTCAGGTAATTGTAATTTAACGATTTGCTTCGGATGGAAACCGCTTCCCGCTCTCCAATGAGGGATGAAAGTGCGTTCATTCCCATATCCAGGTTCGCTCCGGATGAATAAGAATTGTACATATCTTCTAAGAACAACGAAGATGAGAACCATACAATCTGTCCATCATTTCCCGCGTCTATCGAAACCGCCAGGGCAAACGGTCCTTCTTCATCTCCTTCTTCCTTCTCATACATCTCCAAATCGTAACCCGCCTTTTTGCTATACGCAGTTTCGGAAGTCGTCAACAGTTCTGTCACCTGACCGTCTTGATTCTTCACACGCAGCCCTTGCGCAATCGGAAGAATCGCATAATAGTTTTCCTCAATCAACGGATTCGTAACCGGACTTTCCTGTAAATCCGGCAACAGAATATACGGCTGTTGGAACGCGAAATGTTCCCTGTCCTCTTCCACGACAATTCCTTCTGCAGGTTCTACCCCGTATTCTGCAAGAAGCCCATAGAGATTGGTGAGGTTTCCTTCCTCCGTCGGTCCTGCTGCCACCATCATCTTACCGCCGTTTTTCGCATACTCCGCGAGTAACTCCTGCTCTTTCTCAGAGATATCGCTTGTTGGCGCATACACCAGAATCACATCCGCATCTTCTGGAACTGAATCTTCATTCAGAAGTGAGAAACTCTCTGTCTCCATATTTTCCCGCTCTATCTGCTTGCGGAATGTCTCCGGAAGTTCCTGTTCTCCATGTCCTTCCAGCAAATAGATTTTCGGAAGTTCTTCGGATACGACATAATCAATCGCCGAAGTAATGGCTCCCTCGCCATCAAACGAAGCATTCTGTCCATATCCCGTCGCATCCGCCTGTGTCACATAAATATCTTCATAACTGATATATCGGCTCTTATCCCCACATTCTACAATCAAGCTGTTATTCGGCACTTCTTCAGAAGTATAGTTTTCCGTAAAAGTCGGATATACATCCGGATTCTTCTTCACCACCTTAATATGTTTCGACAAGCTTTCATATTTTGCAAGCAGATTTTCAATCACATCATCTTCTTTGTCCGCCTGTACAACCCAGTAAATCTTGATATCTTTTTTTAACGAATTGACAACCGCCTTTGTATTGCTTGTGATAGAATATAGTTTCGTCGAACTCATGTCATACTTGGTCAGATTTGACGGCAAAATAGAAACGAACACATTCACCGCAACCAGAATCGCAAGGACAATGCCTGTCACAAGCAAAGAATAAATTCCACCCTTCAACGCAATTTTGTTCTTCCGGTTCTGGTTATTTTTCTGTTTCTTTTCCATTAGTTATACCTCCGTTTCTCAAGAGATTGTACGGTAAGAAATAGGAAGAAAATAATCACCGTTCCATAATATACAATCGATGTCATATCGAACACTCCGTTTACAAATCCATAAAACCGTTCAAATAGTGATAATTTCTTCATAATATCCGGCAGTAACCCTTCGAATACGGAGCTATCCACATAGTATGTAATTCCAAGCGCGGCAATCGAAACAATGCTGAAAAGATACGCCAGCGTTTCATTCTTTGTAAGAACCCGAATCAAAATGCCCACCAAAACCGCAATCACCGCCAGCGCAATCACCGAACCAAGCGCTGTAGCGGACACATACTCCGCAAGAGTCACACTATAATAGTTCAAAAGCAGAATCGATATCGTAATTCCCGCTGCGAATCCCTGATTGTCCACAAGAGAGGAGATAAAGGTTCCGACTGCCATCAATGCCGCTCCCATCACAAAGAATGCGAACAAGGAACCGTAAGAAGTCGGAAGATATACTTCCCCGAACTTCGCAAAGATTGCCGGATAGATTGCCACAATACAAAGCGGAATCAGATACACGATAAGAAGCGCCATATATTTCCCCAGCACAATTTCTGATGTTTTCAGAGGAAGAGAATATAAAAGCTGGTCCGTCTTCTGCTTCTTTTCTTCCGAAACGACACGCATCGTCAGAATCGGGATAAACACCGTCAGTCCAATGCACACGAATCCTAAGACATATTCAAAATTGGCGACCGCCGACTGGATATTATATAATAGTGTCCCCAACCCTACAAAAGCCAATAAAAAACCGCTAAATATGTACGCTGTCAGCGAATGAAAATAGCCGGATAATTCATGTTTTAATACCGCAATCATTTTTCTTCTCCTTCCGTCAGTTCAATAAAGACATCTTCCAGATTCGCCTTACGGGAAACCATCTCGATAATCGCTTTCTCCCGTCGACCAAACGCCAGGGAAATCCTGCGGCAAAGCGTTCTCGTTTCCTCGTCGAATCCGGTCACTTCCACGCGCACCGCCCCGTCTTCTTTCTCTTCTATCGTCCAGTCTGATATGCCTTCTATCATAGAGAGAATCTCTCTCGTTTCCTCTTCCGAAGCCTCTGCCAGGAAAGATACCGCATTGGATTCTTTCAATAATTTTTCCAGATTCTCCGGCTTATCGTATGCGACCAGCTTTCCTTTCGCGATAATCAATACTTTCTCACAAATCGTCTGTACTTCCGACAGGATATGAGAACTTAGAATGACGGTGTGCTGTTCTCCCAACTGCTGAATCAAATCGCGAATCTCGATAATCTGTATCGGGTCCAGTCCAACGGTTGGCTCATCCAGAATAATGACTTTCGGATTGCCGAGAAGCGCCTGGGCAATTCCCACTCTCTGCTTGTATCCTTTGGAAAGATTGGAAATCAGGCGGTTTCTTACATGACCTATCTTCGTCTGCTCTACGACTTCATCTATCTGCCGCTTTAACTCCTGCCCTTTCAATCCTTTTGCCTCTCCCACGAATCTCAGGTACTCGTCCGGCGTCTCATTCATATAAAGAGGCGGCTGCTCCGGAAGATATCCGATTGCCCGTTTCGCCTGTTCCGGCTCTTCCAAAATATCATGCCCGTTTACCTTCACCGTTCCTTCCGTCGCCGACAAGCATCCGGTCATAATATTCATCGTTGTCGATTTTCCGGCGCCGTTAGGTCCTAAAAATCCATATACATGACCTTCCTCTATCTCGAAAGACAGATTATCTACCGCAAGAAAATCCCCATAATACTTTGTCAAATGTTCCACTGCTATCATGACAAACCTCCTGTTATTTTCTCATTTCAAATCTCTGTTATTATAAAAAAAGAACCTGAAACGAACCTAAAATAAGCTGTGAGGAATATGTGAAAAGGCATGAAAAAAGTGTGAACTTTCGTCCACACCGCTTTTTTCTCTTCCGTATTCTATCCAATCTCTTCTAAAGAGTAACCTGCGCCTCTCACCGTTCGAATCTCCACATCCGCCCGAAGCGTCCGCAATTTTTTCCGTAAATATCCGATGTATGTCCAGACCACATCTCCCCGATTCTCCGTCTCCTGTCCCCAAATATTATGTAACAGATGTTCCGTCGAAAAAATAAAATGCGGATGCCGCATAAAAAGCTCTGTCAACTGGTACTCCTTATTGTTCAGCCGCATCCTTTCTTCTCCGTTGGAAATCTCATAACAATTGCAATCCAGCCTCAAATTTCCAAATGTTAATTCTCTCCCTTCATAATTCGGGTTTCTTCTTGCCAGCGCCCTTACTCTCGCCAGAAATTCCCGCTTCGAAAACGGCTCCGGAAGATAATCGTCCGCCCCTGCTTCCAGTCCGGATACTCTGTCGTCAATCCCAGCCCCTCGCTTAAAAAGCAGTACCGGCGTCATAATTTTCAGTCTTCTAAGCTGCCCCAACACTTCGAGTCCGCTCATTCCTGCCAAAGCAGCATCTAACACAATCACATCATATTCACTATTTAAGATGGCGCCAAACACATCTTCTCCCTTCGGCACAACATCCACCAGAAAATGATTTTTCTCCAGAAGTTTTTTCAATCCCTTAGCCTGCTCATTCTGTTCTTCTGCGATTAAAATCTTCATGACTGTTCCTCCTTTCCCTAAAGTATATCCGGGAAATTTGAAAAAAGTATGAAAATTATATCATTTTTCTGTGTGTAATTCACAGTTCCAACTATACATATCCTTCCACTCCTCTTACACTCACCTCTCCAGAATTCAAGTTCTCCCGTTCTCCCTCTTCATATTCTACCTGAAGCGAATAGTCCTCGTTCACCTGAATTGCTCTCGCCTTTCTTCTTGAACTCCCGGAGATGACACAGACGTCTTTTCCGATTGTAACGCATCTTCTTTGATATTCCTCCAAATACTCTGCATCCATCGTTTCCTCTCCTACCCACATCGCATCTAGTTCCTTCACCAGCTCTTCAATCAGCTGCTCTCTTGAAAATGTTCTCCCCACTTCTATAGAAAGCGATGTGGCAATCTCCGCAAGTTCCTCCGGAAAATCTTCTGCTTCCTGATTCACGTTGATTCCGATTCCAAGAATCACATGGCGAATCTTTCCTTCCTCCATTGTCATCTCCGTCAGAATCCCGCACACCTTTTTCCCATGTATGACAAGGTCATTCACCCATTTTATCTGCGGGCATATCCCACACACTTTTTGAATCGTTCTCGCTACGGCAACCGCCGCTCTCGGTGTCAATGTGGAAACGGAAGCATCCAGCTCCTCCGGACGGAGCAAATAAGAAAAATAAATACCTTTCCCTTTTGGAGATGAAAAACTCCTTCCTCTTCTCCCCTTTCCCGCGCTCTGTTCCTCCGCCACAACAATCTGTCCTTCTTCCGCCCCTTGTTCCGCCAGATTTTTCAAAACATTATTTGTAGAATCCACCGTATCCAAACGCAAAATTCGTTCCATCATTTTCACCCTTTCTCCCGATGCCGAACTGCAATATCAGACTCATTATAACACGCTCTTCCTAAGGTAGAAAACCATTTTCTTCTTGTTTTGCTTCAGGACTCATGGTATAGTAAGTGAAGTGGAATTTTCCACACAAGGAGGATATTATGTTACAGATTTTCGGATGCCCTATGCATTACGGCGTAGGCGCAAAAGGTTTAATCCACAGCTTGGATTATTTAAACGAACAATACCAGGATTTAAACATTCATGTTGTTCCGGAGGTGACTGCCGAGGAAACAGCAGTGTCTAATTTAAAAAATTTCAATAGCGTACTTGCAACATGCGAAGCAATTGCAGAATACAGTTTTCATCACATTTTAAAAAATGGAGATATTCCGCTTTTTATCGGCGGTGACCACAGCGCGGCTATGGGAAGTGTTTCCGCATCGGCTGCTATGTATGAGAATACCGGCTTAATCTGGGTTGATGCCCATCCGGATATCAACACAGACAGCACTTCCGTTACCGGAAATATTCATGGAATCCCTGTCTCTGCTCTTCTGAATAATGTAAGCGACAGCGCCAGACCTTTGGCAAACATTTTAAAAGAAGGTCAAAAAATCAAACCGGAACATGTCGTTATGTTAGGACTTCGCGACATCGACCCGCCGGAAGCAGAGATTTTAGAAACATTGAATATCAAATATTTTACATATGAAGATATCAAATCTCTCGGACTGGATTACTGTCTGAATGAATGTATCAAGCACTTGTCACACCTTGACAACGTTCATGTAAGCTTCGATATCGACGGGGTGAATCCGGAACTCTTACCGGGAGTCTCCGTTCCTGTTCCGGATGGATTTACAATCGATGAAGTGTATACGGTGTTCAACAGACTTCTCGGCGAACTACCGGTACACTCTCTTGATATTGTGGAATTTAACAAAGAATTCGATAAAGAAAATGTGACTGCTAATTTCACTTATGAGCTGATTCAGCATATTAGAAAAATTTTATAAAAATTATGCAAGTGTTGTTGCCTATTATATTTGCAAATGGTTGGACGAAGAGAGATAATCGCAAACCAATCTAAGGACTAATCCACCTTGCAAAAACGAAATAGAACCCCCCACGAGGTGCGAACGAGGGCACTGAAAAACCTACATCTTTAAATTCCAAATTTTAATGCACATATAAAATCCACCAGTCTAAACTTATTCTGGTGGATTTTATGTTCTTTCTATTGCTGATTTCTTATCTTGCATGCGAATTCTTTTTATTTTTCACTTATCAGCTTAATAATTCTCTTGAGATTTACTACAAATATAGTCATGGCTCCCTGCATTTCCATGCCAATAAGACCTGATGATGACGCAACGTCATAACCATGCCTATGTTTTAATTCACTATTTTTTGCCTCTATCTTATAGCGTTCTTTCGCCATTTCTTTGAAATGTTCAGTTTCTTGAAATTGAGCCTGCTCACTGTGCGAATCACAAATTAGTGTTTCTGTGTAGGTTTTCTTTTTTGCTCCTTCTTTATAACAGCCAGCCTTATAAGGACATCTTTTACATTTTTCTATATCGAAAAAGTATGTCATTCGAGGATTCTTTCCTTCTGTTTTTCGCTTATCAAGATATTTATGAATTGCCAGATGGCCTGCTGTGCATTGATACATTCCGGCATCTTTATTAAATTCGAATTCATCTGGCTTTGTACGATTCCCTTGGGTAACAATACTGTTTAACCGGGAGATAAGTTCATAATGATTATCCTTTGCAGCATCAATATTTTCCTTACTTGAATAGGCTTTGTCACCAATCACAGTTTCAACTTTCATTCCTGTAGCTCTGCTTTTTCGAATCAAAGCTGGCAATTCTTTTCCGTCTATTTTTTCACCACTGGTAATGGTAGCGGCTGTAATAATTCGTTCCTCCGTCATAGCTATATGTGTTTTATATCCGAAGAAAGAGGTATCCGCTGTTTTGTGTCCAATCTTTGCATCGTTATCTTTTGAAGTTTCCAAATGTTCAAGATCATCATTGACAGATTCCTCCAATAAATTTAGCTTTTCCTGCACTTTAGGGTAGCTGCATACGTCTTCATTGTCTTTTATAACGGAAAGTAGTTGTTTGCAGTATTCCAACTCTTTTTCCAGAGAATCTTCCATATTTTTGTTTGGAAATTTCTCCTTCATTGTTTCATCCATTTCGTAAACCGTACGTCGTAGTTTTTTTGTTTGTTCTTGAAGTGCCTGACGAGGTGTTTTTTGATTGTATCTTGATTTTGTATGAGTGGCATCTACGATAATAGATTTTGATTTTATTATCTCTTTATCCAATGCAATCTGAACCGTCTTTGCAATCAACATATCCAACAGATTCATATCTTTCAAACGTAGTTTACGAAATTTTGTCAAAGAACTGGGGTTAATAACAGTTTCTTCTGGTGCCATATCCAAAAAGTATTTAAATGACATATCATATTTAGAACGTTCTACAACATCAACATCAGATAAATCATAAATAGCTTTTAAAAGCAAGTACTTAAACATTCGAATA